>Ga0183098_10860_pt1 | contig 16134 bp, 12 predicted proteins | sample BioMet9_FD_128884 | JGI IMG/M metagenome (GOLD analysis project Ga0183098, IMG submission 128884) | Microbial communities from bioreactor (seeded with sewage sludge) at Lawrence Berkeley National Lab, California, USA - Biofuel... | ecosystem: Engineered > Bioreactor > Anaerobic > Unclassified ... | reverse complement strand
AGTCCAGATCTTCAACGCAAGCCCCCGCCATGATCGAGTCGAACGAAACCGTCGAGAAGTATCGTGGAGCGATTCGGCCGGCTGCCCGCCTAAGATCCTCACGTTCTACCGACTCTCCACGTGTAAAGCCGAGACTCGGGAGCGATACAGCACCTCTCGCCCCTCAATTGATATTCCGTGTCCGCCGCGGAAGTCGCGTTGCAGGTTTCCGTGAACGCAATGCCCATCCATGTCAGGAAACGATCGTGTCGCGAAAGTTGGTGTAGGCACGTTTCCCAGCTAGGTACTTCGGGCCAAGGGGGACGGCCATCGCCCTAGAATCTCAAACAGCGACGTATTGAGACTAGGAGAGGCGATGACCGCTATGGCAATCATAGGCGATGCGCGGGATGGTGTGACACCGGGGCTGCCCCGGTTCGACGACGGGATGGTGAACGTCGGCGAGCTGGCCAGGACGCTCGCCGAGTCGATCGTCAACGAGGTGATGGACGTCGAGGCCGACCTCGAGTGCGAGGGAGGCAACCAGAGGAACGGCTACCGCGAGCGCTCGCTGCTGACGAGCGTCGGCACGATAACCCTACGCATACCCAAGCTCAGACGCGGGTCCTACTTCCCCGAGGACGTGGTGGAGCGCTACTCCAGGACGGACCGCGCGATCGTGGCGGCCGTGGCCGAGATGGTCACCTGCGGGGTCTCGACGAGGAAGGTCGAGCGCGTGGCCGCCAAGCTCGGTGTCGACCGGCTCGGCAAGGACGCCGTCTCCCGCATGTGCGCCACGCTCGACGAGACGGTCACCGACCTGCAGGGCCGCGTCTTCCATGACCTCCGGTTCCCGTACCTGTGGCTCGACGCCACCTACATCAAGGCCAGAGAGGGCGGGCACGTCAGCTCGGTCGCGGTGGTGACGGCGATAGCGGCCGCCGACGACGGACACCGATACCTCGTGGGCGTCGACGCCGTCGACACGGAGTCGTACGCGTCATGGCTGCTCTTCCTGCGGGGCCTGCGCGACCGCGGCGTCACGGACACGCTCTGTGTGACCTCCGACGCGCACGAGGGCCTGAGGCACGCCATCGAGGAGACGTTCCCGGGTGCCGCCTGGCAGCGCTGCATCGTCCACCTCGAGCGGAACTGCTGCTCGCTCGCCAGGACGAGGCACCAGCGCGCCCTCGTGGGGCAGCTCCTGTCCGCCGTCTTCGCGGAGCGGGACCCAGCGCTGGTCCGCGAGCTCTACCACCTGGCGGCCGACGAGGTCGGTGCCATCTGCCCCGCGGCAGGCGAGCTTCTGGAGGATGCCGAGGCGGACGCGCTCGCCTACCTCGACTTCCCCTACGAGCACCACATACGCCTCAGGACGAACAACGTGCAGGAGCGCACCAACCGTGAGATCAAGCGCAGGAGCCGCGTCGTGCAGGTGTTCCCGTCGAGGAGGAGCCTCCTCAGGTACGTCGGTGCCGCCCTTGCCGAGATGGACGAGGCCTGGCAGTCCAGGCGCTGGTTCTCCGCAGGGTCCGTCCAGGAGGCCTTCGAGCGGGAGGAGCAGAGGAGACCTGCACCGGCACCGACCTACGAGGGGACGGCGGCCGAACACGCGGCTGCCATCATCCGGCTGGTGAAGGCCGACGGCGTTGACTCGAGGAGGAGGGCGGCATAGGATGCGTTAGTAGCAGGCGGGTTCACGGGCGAAGGCACCGCTTACACCAACTTTCGAGACGCTACCCAGGAAACAACACGAGGAGGACAGCATCCTCTTCGTGGACGAGGCTTACGCTCTCGATATGTACAGCGGACTCGGCGCCTATCACGTGGCCACAGACGAATGCGCGGACTTTGGCAACGAGACAGTATCCACTCTGGTCAAGGCCATGGAAGACCATCGCGGCAACTTCGTCCGCATCATGGCCGGCTACACACGTCCCATGGATTACATGATTGCACGCAACCCTGGCCTGCACGACCATATGGCCTTCTACGTCGCCTTCCCTGACTACTCCCCTGCCGAGCTCATGCAGATCTTCCGGCTCATAGCCATCGAGGGAGACATGGAGCTCGATACCGATAGCGAAGGTGAGCTCGAGAGGGCCTTCACCCGCATGACCGCCTGCAACAGCAATGACTTCTCCAACGGTCGTTTGGTCAGGAAGGTCTTCGAACGCTGTCTCATGCGCCAGACAACCATGCGCGGCAATCGGCGTATCACGACCGCGGTAATCCGCTCAGCGCTCTCGGACGCTGACCTGACGGCAGAGGCCGGCGTGAACCGCATACCCATCAGCTTCTGCGCATAAGGGCAGATATAAAAGCGTACAGTTCAAGCACTTATCTCTTATGTAGATTCAAACGCCGAACCAAGCTAGACCCTTCTGAAAGGCAGTGCCTACTTGTAATATCCCCCCCTTGCAAATAGGATGCTTTCAGGCTCGCCGTCTAGCACATACAGTCCAATGGAGCAGGTCTTTGAAATAAGGCTATCCCCTTCTCCCTTGGTCAAGGAGGGAACCTCCTTGACCGCCTCCGACAGGGGGATGGGAAATATCTTGCACCCGTTGAGCTTAACGGTCACGGGGCTAAAAATCTCAATTGCCTCAAACCTGTTCTCGCAATCGTAGAAGACGTGAAAGCGCCCATAGTCATCGGTGGTATTGACACTAAAGGCTGACTTTCTAAACTCGCGATATCCGTTTCCGAGAATCGTCCGCACTTCGTTACGAGATGTTCCAAAACGAATGCCGTCCACGTCGACAAGAGGCCTTACAGAAAGCTCGATGTCATTCTTCATAATTACCACCAGCACCAATCTTCTTTGTCTGCATAAGCTCGTGCTTGCTTGATGGCACCATCATACTTGTTGCCGAATTTATCATGAATATCCGCAACGTCCATTTCAAAAGCTTCCTTGGTCTTCCCCTGACTAACAAAATCCTTCTGGACGTCTCTGTAGTGTTGAGCATCTAACGAGCTTCCACAGCTTGCAGTTTGCCGGTGGTCTTCCGTCGTCATGCTAATCGCTGGGCCATTTTTCCTTTCAACTTCAGGCGTAGCACTGAAAGCAGGGATTTCGTGGGCTTGGTGGGTCTCATCAGAGTCTTTGCGTACTTCACAATACTTTCCTCCCACCTGCTTGAGTAGTAACCCTTGGCGGTACCAGGTGTCAGACGAACCTGGTACCGCCAGTAATCCTTAGTTGGTACCAGCGGCAGGACCTACTCATCCTTCCTTTGCGAAGCCAGGTACTCCCTCATGTTCGGACCCTCGAGGTCCACGTACCGGGCCGCTGTGGCGATGCGGTTGAGGATCGAGTCCGCCATGAGCTCTCCCTCTATGCGTAGGTACCATTCGTTGGGCTCGAGCTGCGAGGCTATGAGCGTGGCCCTCCTGTTCTCGCGTGCCTCCATGATCTCGAAGAGGTCCACGGCGTTCTGGGTGGCCACGGGCGTGGTAAGGAAGTCGTCCACTATGAGGAACGGCACCGTCTTGTAGTCATCCATCCTCTCGTAGTACGTGCCGTCGCCTGCCACCCTTGACCTGTTGAGGTCGTCGCAGACGTCCTGGAGCCTCGTGTACCTGGTCCTGATGAGCCTCCTGCACGCGGCGTTGCCAAGCGCCTGCGCAATATAGGACTTTCCACAACCCGACCTCGAGATCATCACCATGACCTCCCTGTCCTCGACCCAGCGGCACTCCGCCCACCTCGCCACTCGGTCCCTGCCGATGTTGCGGCCGGGCAGGTAGAGCACGTCCTCGATGCATGCGCCCGGCTGCTTGAAGCGAGCCTCGCGGCTGAGCTTGGCCACCTTCCTCGACTGCCTCGCCGCGTCCTCCGCGTCGATGAGCTCCTTCATCCTCTCCTCGAACGTCCAGGAGTCGTAGGTCGGGTCCTCGACCATCTCCCGGAGCCTGTCCCCCATCGCCCTGATCCTGAACTCCGTGAACTTGTGGAAGTCCTCCTCGGTGAGCATCAGCGGGTCACATCCTTCCTGCGATACGCGTCGGCCCCGTTGACCCTGCCGGTGGCCTTCGCGCGGTCGACGAAGGCCTCCTCGGTCCGCGTCATGGCGGCGAGGGCCGTGCCATGCCTCGCCGCGTCCTCGGCCTTGATCGATTGGATGATGTGCCTGAGGCCCGTGTGGGAAGGGATGGCCGGTCCGGCGACGGCCCTCTGGCAGGCACGCTCGAGGAGCTCCGGCGTGTAGCGCTTCGACAGCCCGAGGACGTTGCGGCATGGCACGAAGGCCTGCTCGACTACCGGGTGCGACCGCATAATCCTGGCCACGGCCTCGGCCGTGGCCGGACCGATCCGCCCGGCCCACGAGGAGAACCTCTCCGGCGACCAAGGGTCTGACGCATCTCGGTGCGAGTCGGGCATGTGGTCCACGATCGTGGAGTACTGGCCCTTCCTGCCCCTGAGCCTGTCGTGCTCGGCCACGACCTCGCCATCGACGAGCACCGTGACGCGCCGGTCACCCAGTCGCACGTCGCAGGTGCGCCCTATCAGCTCGTGGGGCACCGAGTAGTGCATGTAGTCCACGCGCACGTGGTAGTTCGGGGCGACCTTGGCACGCCTCCATTCGCAGAGCTCGTAGCGGCCCCCCGGCAGTGGCAGCAGCTCCGGCGCCTCCGTCTCCTCGAACTCTGAGTCCCTGCTGCCCTCCCGGTCGGAGAACGGCCTGGCGTTGAGCCAGTCGACACGCTCGCGCAGGTACTCGTTAAACTCCTCCAGGGAGTAGAATGTGAGCTCGCTGGACGGGCCGATCGCCCACCTCTCGACGAGGTCGACCGTCGACTCCGCGAGGCTCTTGTCACGCGGCCTCCTGACGCGAGCCGGCACCACCGCACATCCGTAGTGCTCGGCGAAGTCCCGATAGGTCCTGTTCACGAGGGTGACGTAGATGGCCGTCCTGTCCGTGGCTGTGGCGCAGTTGTCGGGGACGAGCATCCTGGTGACACCCCCGAAGAACTCGAAGGCGTCCATGTGCCCGTCCAGCCACGACCTCTCGGACATGTCCGGGAAGGCCTCCGCGAACACCTTGGCCGAGCACGGCGGGCATATGACGAGGACATGGGCCGCGGAGGTCCGTCCCGTCAGCCGATCGGTGATGCGGCCTGCCATGCCGGCCCAGTCTATGTAGTACTTCTCACCGGGCAGGTGCCTCAGGTGGGCCGAGACCCCGGACCTGTCCGCCTCCTCCGAGAACAGCTCGCAGAATGCCTGGTAGGAGTATGGCGCGAGACCTGCTGATGCCGCCTGTTCGCAATGCTCGTACCAGAACCGCTTCACGGGGATCTTGGGGCTCTTGGCCTTGCGCCTCACGAGCATGGCCATGTCGGGCTGGAGGTGGCCTGCGTCCTTCGACCTCACCGTCCTGGGGAACAGCGCGGCGATGCCGGCATCGTCCAGGTCGGCGACATCGTCCCAGCGGAGCCCCGTTTCCCGCAGGACGGCGGCGGCCCTGGACACGTCCCTCTTGCTGCATCCGCAGACGGCTGCCACGTCGGCCTGGCTCGTTCCCCCTCTCGCCAACATCGTCAGCATCATCCTGTAGTTGGGCATGTCATCTTCCTTCCGTCTTGGCGACCACCATCGGCCGCTCGGGAAGGATTATGTCGGTACCAGCTACGGGTTACATGCGGTACCAGGTTCGCCTGACCGGCAGTACCACTAAGGGTTACTACTCACCTGCTCGACGTTCACCTCGTTTGAGTCAAGCCATTCGGCAGCCGCGAGCCGTGCAAGGGTGCTTCCTTCGGTACATTCGGCACGCTCCGCCTCCACTACTTCGGGTTTGGCCTGTTCAAAAGGCTCGCTTTTGGACAGGCCATCTTTGCCCAGTCCCCCCGCACCAGGAGATCGAACCTCCGGAGAGTACTTCCCGTTGAAAGCCTCTGCTGAAACGGTAGAGGAATCGATTCTCTGATCGGGATTGAACGAACCCCTATCGGCAGTATTGACTTCGCTCAGCTCATAATAATTAATCTCTTGATGTATATCCAAGCCCGAAAAGTTCTCCATGAAACGTCTCCTAGCCTAAAGCCATCAGTCGAATTAGAGCCAAAGGCCGAAACAGCACCAGGATGGACTCCTTCTCCGCCACACCAAGACCTAGGACATCTCCCCTCGACGCCGCATCGAGAATCATCTCAATGAACCCTCGTGAGACCACCGCTCAAGTTCATCGATTCTGCCTAGCTCATTGAGGACGTAGTCCGTGATGACAGCTTGAATAGCATCACGCCGAGCCTGACCATCAAGTTGTGACCCTACAGTTGCTTGTAGCGCTTCATCCGCACCCTTGGTCCAATCGCTTGCCTTGTGCGTTTCGCCGTACGCTTCGCGAACAGCACTTTTCGCCTCTGGGAATAGCGCACTCATTATCGGGGCGAGCTTGGTCATGCGAGGCACCGCAGGTGGGTTCTCGAGGAGCCTAAGAATGCTCACCTGCATAGAAGCATCTATTCCAAGTTCTCGAAGCTTGGGCCGAATGTCTCCCAGAAGAGCATCGTGGGCAATCGCTGCCCCGTCGCTCAGTAGGTTCGCGATATAGGACCTGGCAACGTAGCCCTTATCCACAACCGCCCTCTCTGGTCGCTGATATTCATACCGTGTGCCGGGCCCCTCGACCTTGTCAACTTTGCACAGCACCGGCTGCACCCATTCGTCCTGGTAGATTGCCGCAACTCCACAAGGAAGCTTCGCTAGCTCGGTAATTTGATCATCATCAAGATTGGCTGCCCTTCCGACCAGTTCCCTGTCAGTCAAATCGGGCAGGCGCATGATGATCTTCGTGTTGGTATTTCTGATGGCAGCCATGTCCAGCAGACCGGGGGCTTGGTCGGCAATGATGAAGCCTTCGCCGTAAGTGCGCATCTCGGCGATAGCGTTGGCAATCATCTCCACGCTTTTGCCGAGGAGGTTGCCTCCTTCGACTGGTTGTTCGGTTGAGGTGCGCCTGAGTAGGTTGTGAGCTTCTTCCAACATGGTTAGGTGCCTTAGCCCTGAGTTGAGCCCACCGCCATCCGTCATTCGGTGTTCCTGAAGCTTCAGCACCACCATTCCCATGAGAAGAGACTTCGTCTCACTGGACCCGACGCGGCTCAGGTCGAGGATGGCCTTTCCGTCATACAAATCGGTGTCGGAGACTTCCTCGTTTGAGAAAATCAGTCCGTTGATGCCGTTGGTGAGAGATTCAAGCCTAGTGAGGAGAGACCCTTTGTATGCGCCTTTGTTCTCGGTGTCGTAATCGCTCGCATTTATGACAAGCCGAACATTTCGGGCAACATCTGAGAAGGTCGGCCACATGTCCTTCCCGTACTCATTGGTTGACTCACGCAAATTCCAGCCACAGTCGAGGTACGAACGCTCGACGGCACTTTTTAACACCGAAGGCATAGCGGCATACATCGGCCAGCATACATTGAATATCTCAATAAGACGGTCGATGTGCTCAAGGACGTGAATGCCCGCGGGGAAGCTGAATGGGTTCAAATGAAGAAGCGGGGTAATGGCTGGGTTGGTACCAAATACCCGGACGCTTACGTCTGAGCCAAAAACGTCCTTATACTCGCCTTTTGCTGGTTCGATCACAAGGAAGCCAACTCCCTTATGGTCTGCCTCTTTGAGCATCTTGTAGACGGTATTACTCTTTCCCGAACCCGTACTGCCCGTAACAAACGTATGAGCGGCCAAGGAGTCCTTTGAGAGGCATACTTGGGCATGTTCCTCATGGTACATGTGATAGATTTGCCCAAGCCTCAGCTGGTCTCTATCACCTTGTCCATTATAAGTAACAACGTTTCTTCCAAATTCGGCGCATTCGATGACAGGCAGACCGGGGATTGATTTCTTTGGAAAATTGAGTGCATAGGCGAGTTCCTTGCCTGTCAGGCTCGTCGTCGCAGATACAAACGCTGGATAGACATTGAAGTACGGAGCAGCCTCAGTTACTGCCGGGTTCAGCGCAAACAGAGGATGTCTCAAACCTCGGAGGTACGCGCAAATCTCTTGTGCCGACTCACGCTCAGGACTCATATCACCACGCCACAGGTTAACGGCTGCACGAGAAAGATAGGATTTCTCACCCTGCGTGAGAGCTAGGTAGGAATGCGCAACGTTATTTGCGGTGCCGGGATCCTCGCTCAAGACATATGCAGCAAAGTCCCACAATCCGAGGGCCGCCCCCTGCTCCAAGCGACCCTCTTGTTCCTGAAGAACGTCGAGCGCGTGCTTGACGTTGTAGTTCGAGAAGAACTGAGTGATTGATTCGCTTTTTCCAATCGTCGCAGTGATGGTTGACGACCGCGCAAAGTTCGCTCCGACGTTAACGCCAAAGTTCGTACTAGCAAATGTTCCAGCCGCCTTTGAAATCGACGTCGAAACTGCCTTTCCAAGGGAATTCTGGATAGCATGACCAGTGGCGGTGGAAAGTCCCTTGGTCACACTGTTTGATACACCTTTAGTGACAGCGTCAGCAGCCGTTTGTGCTTTTTCCGCCCCATGGGAGTAGCCTCCGCCTACCGTAACGGGGATGACTGCGCCAGCATAAATACTCCTGGTATCACTTTGAGAATTGGTATTGCTGTCCGTATGAGAGGCTTGGCTGTCCTCTGTATGGGTTTGTGCCTGTTCTTGAGAAACCTGGCTGGTCTCTTCCTTTGCATTTTGTTCTGACTCTTCAGTGCTGTTTGCATTCGTTAGCGTTTGGTTTTGCCCATTTTGGATGCCCGCGCTTGCACCGACATTAACCCCGATAAGCGCAGTCGAACTGGTGGAATTGTTTTCGTTAAGGGTAAAGCTCGTCTGCCATGAAGCATAGGGAGCGAGCCCCGAGTAGAACTCTGCCAGCCGCAGTTTGCGGTCCTCGATATTCTGGACTGGGGTAGCAAGCAGGATGATTGTGTACTCTTGGCTTTTCCGTTCGGGAACAATGCCATCGAGTAGCTTCTCTATTGTCTGACTGACGAACTTCTCGGACTTCTCGGCCGGAACATTTGTGGCACAAGCAACCGAATAACTCCGGTCATCATCAAGACAGGGAATTGTGCCAACCCCTTGGCCCCCCGCCCACTCAGATCCAGGGAAGTTACCTTTCAGTGCATCCGCCAGCCTGTCTATGAAGCTCTCGACATCTTGGTTATCAGAAGCATTTCGGGTGTTTGATACAGCCAGAAACACCTGCACAGACTCACGGGTGCGGTGAAAAACGAGAGCGATGTTACACTCCTCGTTCGACAGCACCTCATAGGTATTCACAAGTTTTTCGAGACTATCTTCGCTCTTGTCGGTAACCCATTTGGTGATATTGACATATCTGATGTTGTGGTAGACATCAAATGATCTCTCAAACTCTGCACTACTTTCGGCGGGAACATACAAGCTTCCCAACTGAGGCAAGTAAGCATTGAAGATATCGACTGCGTTTGAAGCAAGCAGACGTGAGGTCAGTTCCCCCGCAGTAGGCTCCTCTGGGTCGGGCATCTGCGTCAGGTACTCTTCGCGCTTATCCTGTACGTCTTTCAGCTGCTCAGGGCTTAATGCAGAGTACTGTGCAATTTTATCCGCAGCCATACTCGCGGTCTTTGCAATATGCTCTTGAATCCCCATTGCCTTCAAGCACCTCCATCAGACGAAAGGAACGCCATGGAACAAGCTGCCGACACTTACTTGCTTTCCCTCTCAGTCCAATCAATCATATTCTTGACCTCTGAGACGAGGGTAAGGATCTTTGTCTCGAGCTGACGGAGCGAGTCAATCTTTGCCTCATCCTTAGATATCAATACAACGCTTCTATGAAGATCCGGATTGAAGTCCGTGATGTTATCCCTAAGCGTATCAACTAACCTGTTCTTCCATAGAACAAAGCTGTTGGTGTGGTTTTGTTCCATCTCGGACGCGGAGGAATCCAGAGCATTGTTTATTCGATCGTTATATGCTTCCGCAAGTTTGGCCTTGTGAACCATCTCGAAAGGATGGATGAGAAACTCGTCAGCTTTGAACGCCTCATGCTCGGGGAAAGTAATCTGAGAGAAAGTAATGATGACCTGCACGAGGCTACTCTTGGCCTTTTCCGAGAGGTCAGACGAACCAGCAACAACATCAGTGAGCTCTTTCTTTAGTATCTCCGACTTTTCAATCCAATATTCTTCCGATTTCCCATCGGTGGATTCCAGAGCTTCGCGAAGCGCAGTTGAAGCGGATTCATTTACTTCCGCTAGGAGCTCATTTATCGCGCTGCTCTTAGCGTTGGCCTCAGCTTGCCCGACATCATCAAGCTCTTTGAGAACTTTGCCCATGTCACGCGAAAAGTCCAGCTGTGCCGTCTTCAGCGCTGCGAGGTCATGGTTATCAACTATGCCTTTCAGACTTCTCTGTAACCCCTCCGCCGACACTCTCAAAGCTTCATGAACGTCCTCTATTTCGTCATCGAGATGTTCCTGTTGTTTCCTGTCATCGAGAATATCCTGTGCTCTTTCCTTTAGCTCCTGAGCGCAAAGGTGTTTCCGGAGCCCACTCACATGCTCGGCCATGACGGCCTGGTATTTACGCTCGGCAGCACGCTCTAGGGCAAAACTCGTTGATTCAATGCGCCCGATAAGCTCCTTCTCGGCAGACTCGAGCTTCTCCTCCAGTTCAGATCTATCATCCTGAAGCTGTTGCTCATCTTGCTCAATGATAGTTTTCGTTGAGAGATAGGCGTTATCGAGCGATTTTTCTATCTGTCTGCACTTATTGTATGAGGCGTATTTCCAGGCAAAGGTTTGAATTTCCTTTTCAACGGAATAGAGTCCGCTGTTGGCCAACTGCTTGTTGCTACATTCCTCGGAAGCATTTGTAACCTCGCGCTTTATCTCCTCGGGCAGGATATCGTACTTGTAGAGGCATGTATAGAAGCGAGAGCCGGCATCCAAGTACATCTCTTCCTGTATGGAGTATTCCCGATAAAGGTGGTCGCTTAGAAACTGCCCACCGTTCTTCGCGCCGAGACCAATGAGGGAAGAGACGAAGTAAATGCCCTCTGCGTAGAGGTTTCTCACCACTGCTTGGTCGCGAATCCTCTGAACGCCCTTGTCGGTAAAGCCCTCCTTTGGCAGGTCAGCATGATCTGCCTTGCTTACCACAATCATCGTAAAGCGTGAATCGAGACCATCGATAGTCTTTAGCTCACTGTAGAGTTTCTGGTTATCAGTCGAATCAAGAGCACTGTACTCAGACACGAAAACCGGAATGCCATTGGAGAGATTCTCCATGGCGGTCTTGAGAACCTCGTGCTTCGCGAGGGATACCGAATTCGGCCCCGGCGTATCGAAAATCATGAACTCATTATCCGAGTTACCAAGGAGACCCTCATCGCTGAAGGGCACCTCGACAGTAATGAGTTCAGATACTCTCCCTGTAGTCGAATCATTCTGTGCGCCGTTCAGCACCTCAAGCATCATATTGACATGCGAGACGAGACTCCGGTCGTTTGACTTTCCAACCAGCCCCATAAGCTGCTTATTAAGTGGGTCATCCGCAAGTAGACCTATGGTTTCCATCTCTCCACCGTCGAACTGGAGAGACATTGGTCTTCCATCAAGCTCAAAACCAATGCGCGCGCTATTCTTCTGAATGCAGCGGGTGATTCGGAAAATCTTTTCCGTTACTGGCACTTCACCTGCAGGGAGAAACTCTGCACCCAAAAGCGCATTGATAAAGGTGGACTTTCCTGAGCTGTAATTCCCCACCACGCAAATAGGGATGACATTGCTTGATGCATCCGAATACCTATTCAGCTCGGACTCAACACTCTTGTCGTCCTTTGCTCCCTCAAGGATAAGCGGACGCAGCTCTCCATAGACAGAGACGGCCTTAGGAAGGACATCACGTGCATTCTGAAGGTGGCGCAACGCATTGCTCACAATAATTGAATCACGAAAACGCTTGTCTTCACAGGCAGAAACTAGGCTTTCATACTCATCCCGAGGACCTTCGAACCGCAACTCCAACTTCTCCGTGGGCGCTTCGTATAGATTAAGTATCGTCTCAACAATTCTCTCGACCTTGAAGGGGAAGAAGCCCGTTGCCAGGTCATCGCTAATGAGAGGACTTGCAGGGTTGCTCTTGGCATCAATCGGTATCCAGTCCTCGCGGCAATAATCCCATCTCTGATATAAGACGGAGTTCGAATAGGGATTACTGATTATCTTGATGATTGCCATATCGATTTCCTTGTCGCTGGGCGGTCACATGGCAAGCTGCTTGACAAAGAGCCAATTGAACCCCAGCAGCAATTACCAAGGATTGATTCTAGAGATATTTGAATTGTCTCCCGTAATCTGAATGACAGATGGTAAATAAGAAGCAACAAGTGGCAAAGGCTCAGAGCCGCTTCATCGCAGTACTTCCTTCTCGCTAGCCGAACCGGCAATCGCACACAGGCCTGACGCCAGTCCTTCTCTCCGGAGCCTCTCCCACCCCAGTGCCCGCCTAAGATCCTCACGTTCTACCGACTCTCCACGTGTAAAATACCCCTATAGCCGTAGGAATTATGGAGAGTCGGAAACGCGCGAGATTCTTACCTCCACGGTATATCCTACGGATGAGTATGAATTAGGTTCGCGGCCCGGGTCATCGCCCGACGCCGCCACAGGGGAACTGACGCGCCTCACGGCGCGCCGACGCATTGGAGAGAACATGTCAGACCAGCTTCTCAACGTGAGCGGCATCATCGCCGGAACCGAGGACACATCCATCCTGCACGGCGTCAACCTCACGGTCGGCGCGGGCGAGACGCACGTCCTCATGGGCCCCAACGGTGCCGGCAAGTCCACGCTCGGCCACGTGATCATGGGCGACCCCACCTACAAGGTCACCGCGGGCACCATCACCTTCGATGGCCAGGACATCACCGCCCTCTCCGCCGACAAGCGCTCGCTCGCCGGCATCTTCCTCTCCTACCAGGCCCCCGTCGAGGTTCCCGGCGTGCCGCTCTACTCGTTCCTGCGCACCGTCAGCCAGATGCGCCCCGAGCTCAAGACCACGGCTCGCAAGTTCCGTCAGCGCGTCGGTGAGATTGCCGACCAGCTCGACCTCGACCAGAGCTTCCTCACGCGCGAGCTCAACGTCGGCTTCTCCGGCGGCGAGAAGAAGAAGATCGAGATGCTCCAGCTCCTTCTCCTCCGACCCAAGCTCGCGATCCTCGACGAGACCGACTCCGGACTCGACGTCGACGCCCTCACCGTGGTCTCCAAGGGCATCGAGGCGTACCGCACGTCCTGCGGCGGCGCCCTGCTCATGATCACGCACAACACGCGCATCCTCGAGCGTCTCTCCGTCGACCGCACGCACGTCATGGTGAGGGGTCGCATGGTGGCAGAGGGCCCCGCCGCGCTCATCGACGACATCGACAGGAACGGCTTCGAGCGCTTTGAGGGTGATGCCGAGTGAGCAGGGAGCGCACACAGGTCGCGGATGTCGACCGCTCCCTCTACGACTTCACCAAGTCCGAGGAGGGATACGAGCGCTACGAGGACGGCCTGACGCCCGACATCGTGCGCGCCATCTCGGCCAAGAAGGACGAGCCCGCATGGATGCTCGAGATGCGCCTGCGCGCACTCGACCTCTACCACGACCGCGACATGTCCACCAACTGGGGACCGAGCATCGCAGGCCTCGACCTCGACCACATAACGACGTACGTCTCGCCCAAGACCAAGCAGGCCAAGGACTGGAACGACGTCCCCAAGGACATCAAGGACACCTTCGAGCGCCTGGGCATCCCCGAGGCGGAGCGCGAGAGCCTCGCCGGCGTGGGCGCACAGTACGACTCCGAGATCGTGTACCACAACATGCGCGAGGAGGTCGCCAAGCAGGGCGTCGTCTACACCACCATCGAAGACGCGCTCCACGACCCCCGATGGGAACCCGTCGTGCACGCGTACTTCGGCACGCTCATCCCGCCCACCGACCACAAGTTTGCCGCGCTTCACTACGCCGTATGGAGCGGAGGCTCCTTCGTGTACGTTCCCGAGGGCGTCACGCTCGACTACCCTCTGCAGAGCTACTTCCGCCTCAACGCGCAGGGCGCGGGCCAGTTCGAGCACACGCTCATCATCGTGGAGCCGGGCGCCAACCTGCACTTCATCGAGGGCTGCTCCGCCCCCAAGTACTATGAGGCCAACCTCCACGCCGGTGCCGTGGAGCTCTTCGTGAAGGACGGCGCACGCCTGCGCTACTCCACGATCGAGAACTGGTCGAAGAACATGTACAACCTCAACACCAAGCGCGCGACCGTCGGCACGGACTCCGAGATGGAGTGGGTGTCCGGTTCCTTCGGCAGCCATGTGAGCTACCTCTACCCCACCACCATCCTCGCCGGTGACCGTAGCAGCTGCGAGTTCACGGGCATCACCTTCGCAGGCGCCACGCAGGACCTCGACACCGGCTGCAAGGTCATTCTCAACGGAGCCGACACCACCGCCTCGGTCAACACCAAGTCGATCTCCAAGGACGGTGGCGTCAACACGTTTCGCTCGTCCGTCGTGGTGGGTCGCCATGCCGACCGCGCACGCTGCACCGTGAGCTGCCAGTCGCTCATGCTCGATGACATCAGTCGCTCGGACACCATCCCGGCCATGGACGTGCGCAACGCCACGGCGCAGGTGGGTCACGAGGCCACCATCGGCCGCATCTCCGATGACACCGTGCTCTACCTCATGAGCCGCGGCTGCTCGGAGGCCGAGGCACGCACGCTCGTGGTCAACGGATTTGCCAACCCGGTCTCGAAGGAGCTCCCCATGGAGTATGCCGTCGAGATGAACAACCTCATCAAGCTCGAGATGGAAGGGGCGATAGGCTAATGCCCAGCGAGAACACCCAGGCACCCGAGGCGCCCTCGATCACCCTGCACCGTGTCAATCGGCCGCCTGCGCAGACCTGGAACCGCCTGCACGCCAATGACATCACGCTCACGGTTCCCAAGATCTCCCGCAAGGGCGACGTCTACTTCGCACTGCCGCAGCTCTTCTCGGGAATTGAGACGGGCATGGGCGACAAGGTCACCGAGTGGGTCACGTCGCAGGCGGCGGACGCACGCTACGTCGAGGTCCCCGCACGCGCCGTGCGCGAGGAACCCATCGTGATCTCGATCGACGCCGACAAGGGCGAGGTCTCCGATGCGGGCGTCATGGTCCGCGAGGGAGCCAGGGCCACCATCGTCGTCTCCGTCACCGGGACCGGCGAGAAGGCCACGACCTCGGCCTCCCTTCTGCGCGTGATCGCCGAGGCGGGGTCGCGCGTCTCGATCGTGGAGGTCATCGGAGCCACCGACGCCCAGCAGCACCTGGAGAGCGTGGGCATCCGCGCCGACGACGACGCCCGCATCGACGTCCGCCAGTACGCCCTGGGCGGAGGCACCGTGGCCATGGGACTTACCGCCGACCTCACGGGACGCCACGCCAGGATCGACCTCACCACCAGATACTTTGCCAACGGCAACGAGGTGCTCGACATCAACCACGTCGTACGTCAGCGCGGTCGCGACACCCGTGCGCAGGTTCTCGAGTCCGGCGTGCTCGACGGTGCCGCCAGGAAGAGCCTGCGCGCGACGATCGACCTCGTGCATGGTGGGCGCGGCTCCAAGGGCAGCGAGACCGAGAGCGTGCTCGTGATCGGTGACGACGTGGTCAACAAGACCATGCCCGTCATCCTCTGCGACGAGGACGACGTGGCCGGCAACCATGGAGCCACCATCGGTTCGGTCTCCCCCGAGCAGATCGCCTACCTCGAGGACCGCGGCCTCTCCCGTCGCGAGGCCGAGCAGCTCTTCGTACGCGCGCTCTTTGAGGACGCCCTCATCCATGCGCCCGAGCAAAGCTCCCACGAGGCGACCGTCCGACGTGCCGAGGTGGTCCTCGGCACCGACGTCGCACACGACTTCGACGAGGGCTTCTCCCCCGCCGCAGACGAGGAGGTGTGAGCATGCTTACCGACGCCGAACTCACGACCATCGCCGAGAGCCCCTACAAGGGCGACTTCCCGCTCCTGGCGCACAACCCCCACCTCGCCTTCCTCGACAGCGCCGCCACGGCACAGCGCCCCGCCGCGGTGCTTGACGCCGAGAGGCGCTTCTACGAGACCATGAACGCCAACCCGCTGCGCGG
>Ga0183098_10859_pt1 | contig 16287 bp, 27 predicted proteins | sample BioMet9_FD_128884 | JGI IMG/M metagenome (GOLD analysis project Ga0183098, IMG submission 128884) | Microbial communities from bioreactor (seeded with sewage sludge) at Lawrence Berkeley National Lab, California, USA - Biofuel... | ecosystem: Engineered > Bioreactor > Anaerobic > Unclassified ... | reverse complement strand
GGCAGGGAGGGACGCGGCTCCCCGGGCTTGTAAATCTTGCCGTCCATGCTCCCGCAGGCAACGCAGGTGCGGCCGTCGAGTACGACCATGCGCTTCCAGCCGGCCACCACGTCGGAGAACTTCTTTTCGATGATCGTTTCCCGGGCGTGGTTGCTGGCGGAAAGAAGGAAGGTCCGGGCCAGCCCTTCCAGACCGGGGACGCTGCCTTCGATGCCCTCCATGCGGATCATCCGGGCCGCTGCCTGGACGCCCTTCCCCTCGATCAAGGCCCGTCTGCCCGCGCTGATGATTCGGTCCCGGGCCGACGCCTGGAGCTTGGACAGGAAGTTGTTGATGGTCAGGCCCTCCACCGTCGAGGACTCGAACCAGGCTTTCGTCATGTCCAGGGTGAAGGCCGTGCCGAGACCGACCACTGCCCCGCCGGTCAGTTCCGACATAGCCGCGGCTGTCTGCGTGGCGCTGGCCTGAATCACGTCTTCCCCGGCCTCGTGAAGCTGGTCGCCGGCCGTGGCATAGACCTGGGCAAGCACCTTGTCGATAGCCACCGCCTGGGCTTCCAGAAGGGCTTTTTTACGGCTTAGGGGCATGTCCGCGAAGTTATCCCCGGCATCGTCTGCCAAGGCCGCCAGACGGCCGATAATAGCCGCACGCGAGGCCCGAAGCTCGCGGATCATATCTTCGGCAAGCCCGGTCGCTCGCTGGTCCACGGCGTGCTGGAATTTGAGAAGATCGTCGAGGTATTTGTCGGCCATAGCCTACGACCTGATTTGCAGCTTCCAAAAAACAGACGCCGCGTCCGCCCCAACATTGATGATGGCCCAACTTTTACCCTCGAAAATGACCGTGTCGCTGGTCTGGGGCTGGATGGCTATTTCCGCCTGCCGGATGGAGAGCTTGCGGTCGCCGGTCTTAATCAGCGTACCGTCCACCAGGAAGTCGGAATAGCCTGTGACGATGCCCTGACAGGGATAGTCCGTGGTGGCGCCCTCGTCGTATGAGCCTGTCATGGGATTAAATTCGCCATATTCTGTGCGCCGGATGATGATGTCGGCCGGGATGTCGTCGAAAGCCTCAAAAACGACCGCTGCAGCGTCGGAAAAAATAGACCGGAGCATGATGCTACCTCGTGACCGTCATGGTTGGTCTATTGGCTTTCGGGAAGCCCAGGGGATAAAGCATGGCGGCAACGTGTGCAGGGATCATTTCCGGCCTGTCGGCCTTGTCGATTTCAAGCCGCAACGTGTCCGCCTGCATCACTTTGTACCCGGCTGTTTTTGGTGCTGTGGTCGGGTCTGTCGCCAGGAGATAAAGCGCCATTTCGCATTGCGCGGCTTTGACCACGCTGGGGATCACGCTTGGATCGGCTTGCGCAATTCGAAGCTTTCGCGGCCAGGCCATAACCTGGTCTTCGGTCAGCTTCTGACCGGACCACGAAATATGGGCATCAAGGACGGCGGCACCGTGAAGCAGTGCCACTTCCTTGGTGGCGTCTGTGGCGCTTGTCCAGACGGTGGAATGAAGCCGCGCCCCGAAATATTCTTCGGCCTCTTCGGATGTGGCGTAGGTGTTCTGCCCGACAATTAAAGCCATGGCTGGTTCTCCATTTGCCCCAGGGGGAGCGTCCCCGGACGCCTCCCCTGGGAACCGCAGTTAAGCCGCCTTGACGGCCATAAGGCGGGCGGCCGCCTTCGGGTGGAAGACCGTGATCGAGCAAATCCATTCGATCAACGTCTGGTAGAAGATGCCCTGCAGGCCCTGATCCAGGACTTCCATTCCACCCGTGGCCTGCAAGCCGCTGACGTACTCCTGGGCACCGAAGCGGCAGGCGTAGAGGCTGCAGCACGACGCATCGGCCGGGGTGGTCTGGGCATCCTTTTCCGTGAAGGGCAAAATCTCGTTGCCCTCCGCGTCCGTCTCGATCACGCCGATGGGGATGCCGGCATAGCTCTGCAGCTGGCGGCCGAAGGCGTCGGAAACCACCTCGGTGGCCTGCCCGGCGGCGCGGATCAGCTTGTTGATGGTCCGGCGGGTGGTCTTGTTGCAGAAGATGACGTCCGGCCCGCCCTGCACCGCGTCGATCAGCTGGTCCAGCATATCGAGGGTCAGGGCCGCGCCGCCGGCGCTGGTGGAAGCGGCGAGGACCTGGTTGCCGGTCAGGCGTTTTTCCAGGCCGTCGAAGGCGTTGGTGTCGGTCTCGTCGTCGCCCTTGAAAAAGGTCTTCGTGAAGTCCAGGCTCGCAGCCTTGGCTTTCATGGTGTCATGGACGGCGCGGATGTCGTTCAAGCTGCCCTGCGTCTTCACCAGGGCGCGGTCCACTTTGGAAATGCCGCCAAAGACCTTCAAAGCTTCGGTCTTCTGCTGCACCACGCCTGTGGACTCGTCGTAAGTGCTGTTGATCGCACGGAAGGCGATGCCCGGCAGGGTCTGCTCCTGGTTCCAGGCGTAGGCGTTGCCGGCCACGTCCAGGAACGGCAGGCGTTCCAAAACGGGGGACGTGCTGGCGAAGGTTTCCACAACACCCTTCTGCAGGGGATTCTGAATAAGCTTCGAGGCTTCAACAAGGGTAAGCATGACTTCTGCTCCTTATTTGCTGGTGGTGTAGCCCATGGCCATCATCTGGCGCGGGTTCAAACCGGACAGGTCCGGCGGGGCCTTGGCTCCCGGACGCTTGCTGTCCGGGTTCGTCACCCCGGCCTGAGCACCGAAGATTCCCTTGGCCATGGCGGCGCGGACCCATTTGATCCTGGCGGCCGGCGGTAAGTCGGCCGGAATCAGGTCGCGCATGTCCTCGGGTACTTCCTCCACAAGAGAGGTGGCGATTTCCTCAAGCGCGGCTTCGGCGGCTTTCTTCTGACCGACCACTTCGTCGAAGCGGCCCTTCGGGATCATGTGCTGGCCTTGGGGCTGTTTAGGTTCGGGATTGCTATTGTCCGGGGCCTTGGCCGTCGCGTCGGTGTCGGTGACGCTGCCGTTGGGATCGGTCATGATCTCCCCCTGTATCGCCGGGTGGGCGGGTTAAATTTGTTGCGCCGTGGCGGCTTTGTTCTCGTCCGCGATTTCAATAAGCCGGGCCATGGCGTCGTCTTTGCTCAAATCAGGATTTAACTTCTGCAGAACGTCCACCTTCGACATGACGCCCAAAGCAACAAGAGCGTCCCAAACCTGTACTTGCTTATCCTGTGACAGGCTTGGCTGGACGTCGTAAAAGTCAACTTGCAACGTGGCGCTGTCGCTGATTTTCCGACCTGGGTTGTGCGCGTTCCAGGTGATGCGGATTAAATCGAAAAGACGAGCTTCATAGCGGCGGTAAAGCTCCAGGTCATCGGCCCGCATCTCCTCAAGCTCGCGGTTGCCGGCGATGACCGCCACCCCCGACTGGTCGGAAACGTCTGCTTGCAGGGAGCCCGCCGGAAGACCGTTGCTGACGGCGGCCTGCTTGAGAATGAAGTCGAGGGCGGCTAGCGTGTCCTGGACGGGGGCGTTGGTCTTGGCGAACCCCATTTCCCCGTCAGTCGGGAGGTTGAAAAAGGTCCCGGGGTCCACCTGCCCGATCTCCCCTTTCATGCCCTTCACGTAACCGACTCCAAAGCCTTGCATCCGCAGAACGTAAAGCAAATCAGTCAGCTTTTCGTTGAAAGCATCCTGCAACGCCATGAGGTCTTCACCGCTTGGCGTCCAAAATGTGATAGTCGGCAAGCTATTCCAGACGTAAATGTACGGAATAATCTTGTATGGATTGGAAGATTCCTCCAGTACAAGGCCGCGATAATCCAAACGCTGGAACGTCTCAGGTGTCCACAAGGAATAGGTTACTTCTGTTTCCTTGCCGTCTTCCGGGTAATATGTGACCAGTATGGCCTGTATTTCTTCGGGAGAATCCCCGGTTTGCACGTCCAAAAGGTCCGGGGTCACCACGTCCAGGTCTAGGGCGTTGTTTCGCCATACAGGCCGGACGGCCACCATTCCCAAAAGCTTGGCGTAGCGGTTCGCCAGCTTCATCCTGGCACCCAGGCTGCAAGACCGTTCGATCTCCGCGAAAATGGCCACGTCCTGCTCGGTGCCGTCGATGGTTCGGCGGGCGTCCTGAACGTAGACCATGGCCAGCTGGTTGATGACCTTGCGCGTCAGATTAATGAAGCAGGGGGTGAAGACCTCTGGCTTGGTGAAATGCTGGCGCAGGGCGTCCATGATGTAGTCCGCTTGGAAGCCGTGATACTGGTCCAACTTTTTGGCGGCCTTCTGCTTCCGAAACCTGTTCGCGTCGGCCACGGCCGCCCGGTAGGCTCCCTGCACCAAATTTTCAGCTTGGGAAAAAATCATCGGTTGACCCCTTATGGTGTGGTACCACACCACACCGTATAGTATGACACCGTTTCAAACCGTGTCAAGTCACACCGTGTGGTATGATCTGACACCGGAAACACTAACCATGGCCTGAAAAAATTGTGGCAAGGTCAGCTCCGACTCTACCCTGGCGGCCCTATGCTTCATCCACATGGCCTCACACCGCTTGTGCGCCTCGCAGGTCTGACTGCAGGGAAGAATCAAGTCCCCCTGGCGAAGATAACAAGCCACGGCATGGCGGCTACGGCTGTCGCAAATAATGTCCTGCAACTCATAGACAGCCAATTCCTGCGCCCGCAGGCTATGAACTGCCCAGGCCAAGGAATAAATTCGGTCATCGTGAAATTTATCGGACCCGAATTTCGGCTTGTCCCCCTTCAACTCATACATGAAGGTTTCCATCTCTCTGGCCAAGGCTTCAAGGCCGGCAGAGAAATGCAGGCGATTTTCCTTCACGATCCGGTAAAGCTCCAGAAAGGCCGGCACCTGAGCCGTAGACGTAGCGTGGATGACCTCGCATGGGATTTGCTGCTCTGCTGCCCACAAATAGAGGTCTTGCGCGTTGTAGGCTTCAAAGACCACGTTTTTCAGGCTGTATCGGTCACGGTCGCGGACGATCTCTTTCTTGATGGAGTGGGCCAAGCTCCCGAGAATCGCCTTCTGGTTCAAAACCCAAAAGTGCGCTTCCCCGTCATCCGGTTCCGCCACCTTGGCCACGCTGGTCCAGATGGTCGAGTCACCATGCAGTGAACCGAAATAGGCCCGGTCGAGGCCGCCACCAGTGACAAGCCGCCGGCCCTCGGTGATCTTGTCCAAATCGTCGGGAAGAATAGGACAGGGGACGGGCTCCATGCACCGCTTGATGTCCCCCGGGGCAAAAAGATTCGTCGAGGACGCCACCCGCTGGTTCAAGTGCTGCGTGGCCCACACCGCCGGCAAAAGCTGCTTCTCGCGGCTCTTGAGCCATGTTCTATCAATCCATGGCGGGGACTTGGCCAGGGCTTCGTCCAGGTCGGCGTACTCCACCCGCTTGACGTAAATGGTGGGGTCCTCGCCGCTGGCCTGCAGCTGCTCAAGCTTGTGAAGTGGACCACCCGGGCCGTCCACCGTGCTGTCCAACAAAAGCCAGCTGCCTTCCGTGTCACCCAAGCTGGACGCCAGGACCTGCATGGCGTCGTCATTGGCCGCTGCGTGAATCTCGCTGACCCACCCGCAGGTGATCTTCTGCCCGTACAGGCCCGCCACGTTGCAGCTGACAGCCTGGATCATGTTCTGCAGCTGGGGATACTGAATTTCGTAGGTCCGCAAATTCTCGCGGCCGATCTGAGAGACCAAAAACGGCGTGTTCAGGATGATCTTTTTGACCAGGGAAAAGCCCACGGACAGGGTCTGACGCTCGCTGTTGGCCATGACGACGATGTTCTCGTTCGGCCCGAACAGGGTGAAGCGCCAGACGACAAGCAGGCCCATCAAGGTGGTCTTGGAATGCCGCCTGGGGAAAGAGAAGGCGATGGTCTGATACTTCCACCGACCCTCTACGACGGCCAAAGCCTCCCGCAGGGCGTCTTCCTGGAAGTCCGCCGGCCGGAATACCTCGAACCCACCCTTGCGGGCAGGAATGCGAGGCTGGATGTCCTTCACCCACTGCAGAAACCCGGCCGCGCCATTGCGCCAGGCCCGGACCTGGTCCGCCGTCAGCTTCATGCCGTCACCTTCCCCAGGAACCGAGACAGAATTCCCTGGTTGCGCCGGTCAAGCGCCTCTTGGTAGTGCTCGCCCGTGATGGCCGTTATCTTGGCCAGGAGGTGCCGAGGAACACCGTTTGCCCGCAGGTCCCGCTCCATCGTCCGCTTCTCCATGGCCGTCAGCTTCAGCTGCATCACTCGCCCCCTTGCCCCTCATCCGGGGCGCTGCAGTCCAAGACCAGGGACGCCACGTCAACCGCGTCCTGACCGTCCCCTTTGCCCTCCAGCCGGATCAAGGCTTCGATTGCTTTGGTCATGGCACCCTGGAACTTCGGGAGGTCCCGTGTCACCAAGGCCGGAAGTTCGCCCTTCTCGGTGATGATCTCCCCCTGCCTGTTCTGGACGTGCTCCAGGATCGCCCGGTTGATGACCGCATAGACCGCCACGTCGTGCCGCAGGAGGGCCTTAGCCACGGCCTTGGGGTCCTCGCCCAGGGCTTCCTTGACGGCCTGAAACTGCATTGCCGTCTTGGTGCGTTTATCAAGACTCCCTTCCTGTAGGCCGGCGATGATCTCTTCCACGCCCTTGGGCCGTCGCTTCATGCGCCCTTTGTGCGGGCATGAAGGGTACTTCTCGGGAAGATCAACGGGATTTCTCCACGATCCATCGGGATTCCTCGCCTGCGTCTTTCCGCTCTCGCCTCGTTTGCTCATTCCATACCATCCTGTATCGTACGGTACGGTGTGGTACCGTGAAGGGTTGATTTTGCTGGGTTAAAAGATCGTCCGAACCCTTAAACTTTAATGACCGTTATCATTAACCTTTTTAACAGACCACCGGGCCATGCCTTCCACCCAGACACCGACACCTTTATTTCTCAAGCCACCTTCTGCGCCTTCGTCAGCATCTTCATGCGCTCTTCAATTTCGTAGACGTACTTCTGAAGATATGAGAAGCAATAATACTCTGATGTTTTTCTACTACCAGCAAACACGAAAGAAACGCCATATCGAATTTGCCAAGCTATGATACTTTGACAAGCGGCATGTGGTTTCATCGCGCTTCGATATATGCCTTTTGCGAGGTCTTCAAAAGCTGCTTCTATGAGAACACAGAAACGATCGAGTGATCTTGACCTTGCAAGTTCACGTTCAAAGCGTTCACGACCGGAAGTAAGACAACCAACCAGGTCGTCAATACTTTTACGCTCAAGGGCAATCTTGTCCGTGAAGCCAACAATTGAGTAATCCCCAACATTCAAGGTTGTAGGCTCGGTTGTACAATCATAGCCCTGAAAGCTGTAAGCAAGTTGCTCCCTATTATCGACTGCGATTCGCATTCTTTCCCCACCCCCTGCGCTGATCCCCGGCCTTTTTCCTGTCCAGCTTTGCCTGGAGTCGTTCCAGGTCTCGAATGGCCCTTGCCTCGACGGCGTCTTCGGCTTCCGCCTGGGTTCCCTGAAAGATCGTTTGGCGTTTGGTGTTCATGCGGTCGGCCCTCCCGTGGCCGCCTTTGGGGGCTTGGGCGGCGCTACAGCGCCCAGCCCGATCCCCCCCCTTAGGGGGAAGGTATGGAAGGTATGGAAGGTATCGGAAATCATTGGACTTTTTACACCTCCCAAAGTGCTTGGAAGGTATTAATATGGAAGGTATCAACATACTGAAATTGTTTAATTTAATGTGGAATGTGTTTTTGGAAGGTATGGAAGGTATTATAACACATTGTATTTTCATAATATTTCTTGGAAGGTTTGCATCCTATTGAAAAAATTTGTCTTCCTTGATGGAAGAAATATAGTCGGTTACCCTGCCCCGCTCGTTTTTTTCGGGTTTGACGGTCAATAGTCCTTCCGCCAAAAGCTCTTCAATTACTGTCGTGAGCTTTCGCTTTGAGACTCCGATCTCCCCGGAATAGTCCTGGGCAAAGCTGATTTTGGTGACCCTGTGCCCCTCGTTTTCCAATTCCGCTATCCGGTCGATAACCTGCTCTTTGACTTCGCCGTCGAGACCATCTTCATCAAGTTTCGAGTCGAAGCGCCGCAGGACGCCGCCATCGGTGCGTTCGAGCCAGAAACGTGTCTCGGGCTTGCCCACGTTCTTTTTCACGACCTTTCCGGCGATATAATTGAAATAGCGGGTGGGGTTTCCGCCTGCTTCGCGGACTTCCTTGGACTTCAGCGTGGTCAGGTTCAGCTGCCATCGGGCGGCATTGGTGAAGCCTGATGCACCACGGATTGCCCCCTGAAACAGCGCGTTGTAGCTGCTCTCGTTGGGGTTCGTGGCCGCCTTGTTCGTGTGATGGCTGATGATGACGGTTGCGCCTGTTTCGCTGGATATGCGTTCCAGAAGGGAACAAAAGTAGGTGGCCTGGACGTTGTCGTTCTCGCTCCCGGCGTAGAACCGGCTCACAGGGTCCAGGATCACCAACTTCAGGTCCTCGATGGATTTCAGAAGGGCCAGGAGGTCCAGATACGTCTGGGTGGGGGCGAGGTTCCCGCCGTCCTCGCGGATTAAGCGTAGGTCTTTGCCGGACCCGGGAAGCAGAAAAAGGCGGTCCTGCAGTTCCGCTATCCGCGTGTCTCGGCTGGTTGGGTCGTGATAGATGCCCTCGCGGGGATTCATGAAGTAGGTGTCAAAAACCGATTTGGTTCGGGCGTGAACGACAGGTTCGACGTCTTCGCCAAAGAGGCAAAACGCCCGGCCGCGCTCTCCGATCTCGAAAATACCATCAAGGCAGTCCAGGTGCGTGGCCACGCTCATGGCCGCCTGCAGGAGGAACCAACTTTTCCCGACGCCGCCGTTGCTGATGATGAATCCCAGGCTTCCCTGGGGGAGGCTGTCCGTCAGCGTCCACCTGATCTTCTCGGGCTTGGTCTCGATGTACCGGCCGGCGCGGAGGGCTTCCACGTCCAAGGTGGCAAAGCTGAATGGGGGCCTCTCTTCGGGCTCCTGCTCCACGATCTGGAGCAATTGGTCTACTGTGCCGCCTGCCGCCAAAAAGTCGCTTGCGTCGCCTTTGGGAGGCAATCCGGGCAGTTCCACGACACGGATGCCGGCAACGTGCGGGAGAAGGCTTTTCTTGACGTCATCGGCGTGCTTCCTGCCGACCTCGTCATTGTCGGGAAAAACGACGACGTGCTTGCCCTTGAAATATTGATTATACTCCGGCTTCCATTTTCCGGCTCCCTGCGGCGCTGTTGTTGCAGTGAGACCTATGGAAGCGAGGTTTTCAGCGTCTTTTTCACCCTCAACAATGTAAACAGTATCGGCACGAACAACTTCAGCAAGGCGGTATGGGATAAGGGTGACGCCTTGGACGTTCTGAATCCAGTCTTCTTTTTCAAAATCGTAGCGCCACTGTCTGAATGTTTTATCCCTGCCTTCCTCTTCAAACCGCATTACAGTAAATACATACTGATCATTTTCGTCGTAATAGTCGTACGATGCGGTCTTATTCTCCATGACGGCGCGGGCTTGCTCGCGCTTTTTCTTACCGTGCTCTTTGTGGCCGCCTCCATTGCTCAAGCCGACCATCTTGGCCATGTCGGCCACGGCTGTCTGGAAATCTACATTATGGAGACGCTGATACAAGGTGAACACGTCGCCGCGCTCACTGCAACCTTGGCAGAAATAGGTGCCTTTCTTGATGTTGACGTAGAAACTCGGATTTGTATCCTCATGGAACGGACACAAATTCTTTATCTCGTCGCCACCTGCAGGCTTAAATCCTGGCCACTGACCATTATAATAGTCTCTGATATTGAGACGTTCGAGGATGTCCTTTTTATCTACCACGACGCAACCTCCCGGCGAACGTCCAGAAGCCAGGCGGTCACCTCGGTGGCCTTATGGTCACCATCGTGCTTGTCGGGATGACACAGAAATATAAGATCGCGGAGGCGGTCTTTGATGGAAGATTGGAGCGTTCCCTGCTGCCGCAGACGGCAATTCTCCTGCGCAAGCTCAAGAAACTTCCTTTCGTAAAATTCGGCTCGATCTCGAAGTGCTTGGACTTCACCAGCGTCTACTTTAACAACGCTTGATGCTGCTTTCTGTTTTTTCCAGCAATCGAGACACACCTTTTTCCACGGTTCGTCTTGCACGAACCTGCGGCCGCAAATAGGACAAGTCTTGAGCACCGAGGTCTCCTCGATAGGCCCAAGACCGATGGCAAAATGGTACCGTACCACACTGTGCGGTTTGACACGGGCGAGGAAGCATGAGAGGTCGCGGTTACCACACCTGGACCTCAAAGGTCTTTTCCTCGCCCCGTCGCTGCCTGTCGGCCTCGGGGCTTTGTTTTATCTTACAGCGGAAAGTCCACAACCTCTGTCTTGTTGAACTTTCCATCCCTCTTGTAGCTGCCGCACCAATCGTTCGGCATGACGGACGGCCAGCGTTTTTCACCTGCAGACGGCGGGGAAACTCGGCACGATCCGTTGCTCTTTTCGCTTTTGCTGTCGTAAGATACGAAGAACTGGCAAGTTGAACAGGTACCTTTCATGATTAATCCTCTCTATTCAATTGATCTCGTATAAAATTTTTAATGATAGTCCATTTTTCTTCAGAGATAGGCTTGTTATTCGGCTTCATAATTGCCAATGTCTCTACATTATTGAACGAGCCTGGATGATTATGATCTGGCTCTTCTCTTGTGATTGGAAACATTTCTGGCGGGATGGATTCGTCAATAGCTCCAATATTTCTTGCTCTGCGCAAATAAAAAGCTTGGCCACACCAGTTTTGTGAACCTTTTCTTCCGTTGCTGTCATCTTCAAGGATGACGTCAAGCAATTCTTGAGCTGCCATCCCGATGTTAACCGTAGCTGCCAAGGGGAAAAAATTGTTTTCTCCTAAGCCACCGTATTGCAATCGAACATCCAATACGCCATCAATAATAATAATGGAGAACGTCCAATCACCCATGAACAGCCGTTCATAAGTAAAGCCCATCATGCCGATTCCATGATCTTTAAGACGATCTCTGACACCTTGAATGATAGATTCTACCTGTATGGTTTGCATTTTGAATCCAGCGGAGAGCCTTTTTGCAAGGCTGGCTTCTACAAGATTCCAAAATGTAAATTCACGGTGATTACCCCTTCCCGTTTGGCTTTGGGCAGAAATAATCCCGCGCTTCATCCATTGTTCTGCTTCTCCACGCGTTAACCCGCAGAATGCAATTACTTCAGATAGGGTATACTTTCCGTTAAAGGCTTCTTCGGGCGTTGCGTATTTAGGCATGTTTTTGCTCTCCACAGGGAAGACCTTACCATGTTGGTTTGGTTTGTCAACCCCGGCAAGAGGTGGTGCCTATTTTTCTTCGATAATTTCCTGGATTTTTTCGTTGATCGCCGGCTCCAGCACCGACATAATGAACCGCTGAATGGATAATGGGCTGTTTTCGCTGATGAACTTTAGCTTCGCCCATTGAACTTCGTCAAGGCGAAGATTTATTCCCTTTTTAATTCGAGGGTTTGCGTCTCTCCATGGAAGGTCGTTGCCCTTGGGCGGCGTCTGCGCCGGTTCCTCCCGGCTGGTGTCGGCTCCCCTGATAAAAGCTTCGGCGTCCACGGGCTTGATGTCGGGCCTTTTTTTGATGCTCATGCCGTGAAAACCTCCCCGTAAAGCCCCCGCACCTCGGCAACGGCCTTGGCGTCCGCCTTGGTTATCTCCTCCACACCCAATCCCTCGGACGCGGCCTTTCGGTAGGCGATGCGGTCCCGGAGGACGGTTTCGGCCAGGGTCATGCCCTCGAACTCGCTGACCAGCTGGCGGACCTCGTCCACTTCCGAGACTGAGGGATTCGTCGATCCCCGGTTGACCACCACGAGGACGCGAAGGTCGGGGTTGATGATCCTGGCGTCCGCGACCAGCCGGTTGACGTCGGTCAAGGACCAGAAGTCGTAGCTGGATGGCAAAACAGGGGTGACGAAGATGTCGGCCACGATCATGGCCGCCCGCAGTTCCACGTTGTCCCGGCCGCCTGCATCGATCACGACGTCCTGAAATTTTTCGGCCAGGGCTTTCACTTCCAGGTGGAGTTTTGCGCCCTGTTTTTGGACGCATGGGACGCGAGGATTGACGCCTGCGTCGTCCCGGATCGTCGCCCACAAGCTGGCCGTGCCCTGCTTGTCCGCGTCCAACAAAAGAACATCAGCGTCATGCCGGCGCATGGCCGCGAGATTGGTTGCCAGTGTCGTTTTGCCGACTCCACCTTTTGTTCCACCGCAAAGTATGATCATTTGTAAACGTCTCCCCTCGCACCGATGCCGACAATGACAACCTTCCTGTTTTCCTGATCCAGGCGGAAAAGAATGCGCCACCTGCCAACGCGCCTTCGCCATCCGGTCAGGTTGCCGTGAAGGACAACCACGTCGCCGGACAACGGGTCCAACTCCATTTCGGCCAAAGCCTCCAGGAGACGCAGGCATTCTTTTTTTGGCTGGCTTTCAATGTACCGCTGTTCCTTGGACGGGATTACAACGGTCCACTGCTTATTCATCGTGTCCGCCCACGAGTTTTTGCCGCAGCTGGTCAAGGGTGACGGTATTGCCTTCGCGGTACTCTTCCCACGCTTCGTCCATCCTGGCCGCCTCTTCTGGCGTCACAGAGTCTTCCCTGATGCGTTCCCATTCTTCAATAGGGACTATAACTGCCGTCTTTCGCCCTGTATCATCAAATATGTATTGAAGTGCCATGGCTTCACCTATACCTTGAGAGCCTTTTCAAGCTCTGTTACAGGGATAAACCACTTGCGAGCGCCAATTTTTTTTCCCTTGATGGTCCCTTCTCGAATCCATTTTCGGACTGTTGCCGGGTGGACTCCAGTTTTATCTGCAAATTCTTGAGGACTGATTAACTCAGGCGTGGCCTCTTTCTTTGTTTCCTCTTCAAGCATGACTTGAAAAGCCTCCTGACGATCTGGTGAAATATTTTGAAGGTCGCGCTTTAGAGCTTGGTATTCAGGGTCCTGACGGATGTCCTTATACAACATAGGGCAGTTCTCCTATGCGGCCTTTTTGAGTATGTTTGCCACGGTTCCAAAGCTCCACGGCTTTCCTGTCTTGGTAAACGCTCTATCCGCGTTCAACGTGTCCGCGATTCGCTGATAGCTGTACCCTTTGGCGCGGAGGTTCTTTATCCGCTGAATAGTCCGCTGCTCTTTCGGGTTCTCACTCAGGCGACCGTCTTCACTTAGGTCGAAGCCGAAGGGGACCACCCCGCCCGTTTTTTCTCCGTTCTTTTTTTTCACGGCCAGGGCAGCTTTTGTCCGCTCCCCGATGGTCTCTCGCTCCCACTCCGCGACGCTGGTCAGGAGGTTCAACACGAAGCGTCCGGACGCGGTGCGGGTGTCGATCTGTTCGGCCACAACAAAGAAGGCAAAGCGGTCCCGGAAATATTCGTCGAGAAGGGTTCCCATGTCCCGGACGGAACGGGTCAGGCGGTCCAGCTTGGCCACGACAATACCTTCGGCGTCCCCGGCTTTCATGGCGTCCAGGGCGTCTTGTAGGCCCTGCCGGTTCATATTCTTGCCGCTGGCCGCGTCCTGGTGGATGGCGACAAGCTCCAGGTCGTACAGCTTGCAGTAGGCCCTGACCTTCTCCTCCTGATCCGAGAGACCGAGACCAGAAGCCTCTTGACCGTCCGTGCTGACCCGAATGTATCCGATGACCTTCATGGTGCTGCCCCTTTCGTCTGTTCCGTTAAGCTCGTTATACTCTCTCTTTTCGGAAAGTGTCAACGGTTCTGTCTGGCTCCCTGGAAAAGCGGCCCACCTCCTGGTGGAAGCAGGCCGCCTATGATCTCGTTGTTGCCGGCTATTCCGGCTGTCCTTCCACCGGCCCGTTGCCGACCAGATTACCCAAGCGCTCCGTGGTCAGGCCCAAGAGGTACGCCACCCCCTGGACGTTCGCACCCGGGACGGACCTGGAGCCATCGGACAGGGCCACCAACTGGTTGACTAGGTTCTCCAGGGCCAGCACAGCGTGGGAGACCTCGCGGCGTTCGGTGGTGGTCATTGCGCCGCCTCTTGCACCTGCTTTTGCCGATTGGCCCGGAGGATTCGCAGGCCGGAAAGGGCAACGGCCATCAGATTGGTGGCTTCGTCTCTTTGCCGCGACGACCGGGCAACGAAATCTGACAGGCTGTTTCTTGTGGCGTCCAGCAGAGCCTTTACGTCGGCGTCGGTTCCTTCCACAAGAGCACCGTGGTAGACAGGCCATTTCACGATGTCAGTGAACTGGTCATAGATGCGGAGTGCCTTGCGGTTGATGGCGGCCATCTCTTGCAACAGGGATTCCGCCAGTTCAAGGTCAACGTGCAGTCTCGGCGTATGCGCTTTCAAAGCGCGGACCTTTGGTTTCGGCTTGCGGGGGGATGTCGTGGCGCTAGACATGGCCCACCTCCCCGCAAGGAGCGCCCTTCTGGTCTACGGTCTCCATCAACCTCTTGGCGTCGGCCGCGATGTCCTCCAGGATGGACCACACGGCGGTAGCATCAAGCTCGGTCAAGGCGTTGGGGTAGAACTTCAGCATCTCGGCCGTGAAGGACGCTCGGGCGTGAATTTTGTCCGCCAGGAAGTAGGGGTCGCGGCTGGTGTCGAGCTTAGGCATGGGGCACCTCCACCTTAACGCATCCGGCAACGCCCTGGCCGGGGATGCCAAGAATCACTTCCGCCCGGTCCACAAGGGCTTTGATCACTCGGGCCGCGTCGGTGTTGTTGACGGAAAAGTCGGACTTCTCGGCGTCCAGGATCAAGGCCAGGGACGACAAAGGTGCAAGTGCCAGGACGGCCTTTTCCTCCTGGGTGACCGTCCCCCACTCATTTGGTGAAACCCCCATCACCACGTCGAAATACCGCGTCTTGTCCTCGCCCCTGTCAGAAGGTAATATTTTTTCAGCCATGCTTCGCGCCTCCCTGATGCGCGTTGCGGGTTAGGCCCGGCTAGGTGTCGTAACCACCGAACCGGGCCGCTTATTAGTCAAGAAATACTCTGCCCATTGTTCGGCTTTATTTAGGGAGAGTGTGTTCTTGATCCTTACGGACGCCGTCTAATTTGCTGAGCCCGTGGAGCGGGTTCAGGTTTTCATCCAGCAGTTCGAAGTTGTTATGTCCGAGTTTTTCCTTAACTCTTTCGCGCAACTTCGAGACCGTTGACGCCCCAGACAGCTTTCTTTGATAGTCGTAGGCCTCCTTCACGGGTTCATTTTGGGGCTGTCTCACAACGAGCTTCACGCCCTCAACCTCTCTAAATTGTTGCTCGAACTCGTACGTAAGCGTCTTATCTGGCATGACGATACCGCCTTTGTATTTTTCACCAAACATCGATCAATGTATGGAGTAAGTTCCGACTAACTCGCCCAATTGTTTGCGTCAACATAAAAATTGATTTTATCATTCGCTTATTGCTATATTGCTGGTATGATTAGTGATCTGAAAAAAGAAAAGCCGTGGGCCAAGCTCAGGATGACCCGGCGGCAGTACGAGACGGCCCGCCCATGGAAGAAGGCTGGGATGGCCAGGGGGAGGTGGGAAGAGCTTGTGCTGCTGTTCCCCGACGACGCCATTGATGCGCTCAAGCTGGAAGCCGACGCCGACAAACTGGTCGAAGCAATGTTCGGGCAGGTGGACTGAGAAGGGGGTGTTCAATATTGCTCAATTTTGAGCCCCCCTCGTCCCGGTCCATGGGGTTGTTTTTGTTGTCCATAAAAAAGGCGGCTCGGTATGACACCGAACCGCCCTCCAGGTGGACCAGCCGGGGTTTCCGGCCCGCCTGAAAACTACAGCTCCGACAATTTCTTGATCCGCCCGTCCGTCACCATTCCCGACAGAGACAGCTTTCCGGCCTTGAAAAGCTCGAACCTGGTCTTCCCCAGGACGCGGCGCACGAAAGCCGGGTCCTCCTCCATCTGGCGTTTCATCCAGTCGGAATAGGTTTCCCCTGGCTGCGTCCGGTCAACCTCGGCCACCTTGAATTTCGTACTGGTGCTGCCGTCCTTGTGGTGGACGGTCTTGCCCGTGTGCTTGACCGTGGTGCGGCCCGTGTCGGCCATCTCGTCGATGTCGATGCCCAGGTCTCGGAAGGTGGGCGTCACCACCGTGTAGAGGCAGCGGCAACGCCAATGCGCAGGCAGGGAGGGACGCGGCTCCCCGGGCTTGTAAATCTTGCCGTCCATGCTCCCGCAGGCAACGCAGGTGCGGCCGTCGAGTACGACCATGCGCTTCCAGCCGGCCACCACGTCGGAGAACTTCTTTT
>Ga0183098_10858_pt1 | contig 16372 bp, 13 predicted proteins | sample BioMet9_FD_128884 | JGI IMG/M metagenome (GOLD analysis project Ga0183098, IMG submission 128884) | Microbial communities from bioreactor (seeded with sewage sludge) at Lawrence Berkeley National Lab, California, USA - Biofuel... | ecosystem: Engineered > Bioreactor > Anaerobic > Unclassified ... | reverse complement strand
ATGCGCACGGGGAACATCTCATGGATGACACCATCCATGCACAGGTCATTCGCGAGGGTATCTTTATCGCGAGCGCAAACCTCGCCGGGCTCGACCGCGACAACTGGTTCTGGGGAGGCAGCTCGATCATCGGCCCCAGCAAGCAGACGTGGGCCTACCACTACTATGCTGGCGGTCCCTTCGTTGCACCGGGTTCGGATGAAGAGGCCATGCACACAGCCACCATCGACCTCTCTCTGGCTACCCGATTCCTCTACAAGAACAACTCATCCGTCGGCGGGACCGACTGGAGGCCCGACCTCTACCGGAAGTGGTTCGACGAGATTCTTAGCGACGAGAACTACGGAAAGTAAGTGCTCTCGCTGGTGGGAACGCCAAGAAGTCTCGGCGTTCCCACCTTCTACGTCTAAGAGACCTCAGTCCCAACTTCTCGGCGAGCATCGCTGACACAGGCAGGGACAGTCGGTCGCAAAGTTGTCCGACAGGCAGCCAGACCCTCTCCGTCGTGAGACGGGAAGTATGCCCTTGAGCAGCGGGTCGTGCATGTCGAGAGGAGCATCGGCGAACCACTTGGGAGAACGTATGAAATGTCGGATGGGCGGGCTGTTGCCAACAGTGCCTGGAGCCGCTTCTATTTCAACGGTCGAAATATGATTCCTCTCCTGTTGGCGTCCTTCCTTGAATTCTTTCTTGCGGTATCCGTCGCCCCTGAGCGCAAAACTTTTAGAGTGGCGTAGCAGCTGGTCTAGGATCGCCGTAGCGATAACTTCGTTCCCCGAGAAGACATCTGCCCATTCCGAATAGGTCTTGTTCGAGGAGAGCACAATCGAGCCATACTCATAGTGCTTACAGATGTCATCGAATATCGACGATGCTTCTTCATCATCAAATAGTTTGAAGCCTATCTCATCGATGATGGGCGATAAGGAATGCGCGAAGGCGGACAAGCGTCTGGAATAGGTGCTGTTCAAAACAGCATCCGTGCTCTTGCGCCTGACCTCAACGAAGGGACCAGGGAGAAACCCCTGGTCAGTCGAGACCCTGCCTGCGCAGGAGCTCGGGTGCGAGACCTCAACGAAGGGACCAGGGAGAAACCCCTGGTCAGAGGAGGACGGAGAGATGCTGACGCAGGACTCATTCAAACCTCAACGAAGGGACCAGGGAGAAACCCCTGGTCAGGGTCTATCACGCCGTCGCTACCGGGCACGTCCACCGTACCTCAACGAAGGGACCAGGGAGAAACCCCTGGTCAGGGCGCGGCACGCCTCTGCCGCATCGGAGAGGTCTAAACCTCAGAGAAGGGACCAGGGAGAAACCCTGGTCAGAACCGTCATAGGCCGCGTTGTGTGGTTCTGCATCCCACCTCAACGAAGGGACCAGGGAGAAACCCCTGGTCAGCCGGGACGGCGCTCGCCGCCCTCGACACCGTCAAGTGACCTCAACGAAGGGACCAGGGAGAAACCCCTGGTCAGTTGCCGTAGCCGGAGTTCCAGTTGCCTGAGTTGCCACCTCAACGATGGGACCAGGGAGAAACCCCTGGTCAGCACGGCGAACCTCTGGGCGTCGGTGGCGTTGCCGTCGTACCTCAACGAAGGGACCAGGGAGAAACCCCTGGTCAGTTTGGCATAGGGGATGGTGAGGCATGGCAACACCAACCTCAACGAAGGGACCAGGGAGAAACCCCTGGTCAGGGCGGCGGCGGCTGCGGCTGCTGCGGCGGCCTTGTTACCTCAACGAAGGGACCAGGGAGAAACCCCTGGTCAGTTCCAGCTCCGAGGGCGGCACGAAAAAAGGCCTGCATACCTCAACGAAGGGACCAGGGAGAAACCCCTGGTCAGGTATCGCAGGGCGCGAAGCGATTCGACAGCAACTAACCTCAACGAAGGGACCAGGGAGAAACCCCTGGTCAGATAACGGCTCCGATGTCTCTGAGGATTCATAGATTACCTCAACGAAGGGACCAGGGAGAAACCCCTGGTCAGGCATGTAGGGACTTGCCCGAGCCAGGCGTACCAGAACCTCAACGAAGGGACCAGGGAGAAACCCCTGGTCAGCTCGGCGACGACGAGCTGACGATCAACACCTATCCGGAACCTCAACGAAGGGACCAGGGAGAAACCCCTGGTCAGCGAACGGATTCGTCCGTGAGGGCATCTTCGACGCCCAACCTCAACGAAGGGACCAGGGAGAAACCCCTGGTCAGCGGAACGACCATCTGGGACTACATCGCCGGAATCCAACCTCAACGAAGGGACCAGGGAGAAACCCCTGGTCAGTCTACGCCGACGAGACGCGCATCCTTACCGTGCATTACCTCAACGAAGGGACCAGGGAGAAACCCCTGGTCAGTACAGAAGCGAGGACAGCGCAGGAGAGTTTGACCAACCTCAACGAAGGGACCAGGGAGAAACCCCTGGTAAGTAGACCTTTCCTCCTTTGGTCTTGGGGACCAGACTCAACCTCAACGAAGGGACCAGGGAGAAACCCCTGGTCAGTGATGTTGAATGTCTTGCTGGAGCCGATTATCTCGACCTCAACGAAGGGACCAGGGAGAAACCCCTGGTCAGTTGCTCGGGTGGTACGCCTCTTGCAGCCATAGCTGACCTCAACGAAGGGACCAGGGAGAAACTTCTGGTCAGAGCAGTACTCAGACAAGGCGCTCAAGAGCGTCAGCAAACCTCAACGAAGGGACCAGGGAGAAACCCCTGGTCAGCAGCGTGCCGAAGCTACCATCCACGACACACCCCTGACCTCAACGAAGGGACCAGGGAGAAACCCCTGGTCAGTGGAGGATGTTCAGCGGACGATGCAGTTCTACGGGCTACCTCAACGAAGGGACCAGGGAGAAACCCCTGGTCAGCTGGCACAAGCACCACCACTATTAGCACGACCGACAACCTCAACGAAGGGACCAGGGAGAAACCCCTGGTCAGACGTTGCCAGATGCGGTGACGGTGTCGTTCAGCGCACCTCAACGAAGGGACCAGGGAGAAACCCCTGGTCAGCGCCGCCGTGACCCTCCAGACGGCATTCGGATTCTCACCTCAACGAAGGGACCAGGGAGAAACCCCTGGTCAGCCCCGCTGCTCCGCCCTCTGGATAGGTAGACCACGTACCTCAACGAAGGGACCAGGGAGAAACCCCTGGTCAGAGCATGGCTCGGCCGCGTCCCAGGAGACGACTATCGAACCTCAACGAAGGGACCAGGGAGAAACCCCTGGTCAGCAGGGTGGAGGGGCGCATGTCAAACGAGATTCTTCCACCTCAACGAAGGGACCAGGGAGAAACCCCTGGTCAGCACCCCCGCTCGATTCGTCCGTGTCGGTTGGCCTACCTCAACGAAGGGACCAGGGAGAAACCCCTGGTCAGCATAGGACTCTGCTCGACCATGGAGAGCAAGTACCGACCTCAACGAAGGGACCAGGGAGAAACCCCTGGTCAGCATCTTGATCTTGAACCGTCGCACGTTCTTCGCCTTACCTCAACGAAGGGACCAGGGAGAAACCCCTGGTCAGGGCCGAGTTGTTCACGGGGTCGAGCTTCCAGTCCTCACCTCAACGAAGGGACCAGGGAGAAACCCCTGGTCAGGGCGCCGTTACGCTCGATGGCGTTCTTGGTCTGCACACCTCAACGAAGGGACCAGGGAGAAACCCCTGGTCAGCCGCCGTGAGATTGAAATTACCTGTCACGGGTGTCACGGACCTCAACGAAGGGACCAGGGAGAAACCCCTGGTCAGTGTATCAATGATACGCCTTTCTTTACCTGCAAAAATACAGATAGACGCGAGCGCCTTAGCTAGAACTGCCAAGATGGGACTCGATTTTCCTTATACGCTCAATCATAATGCCATCTAGCTGCAGAAATAATACGCGAGAGCCTCGGGGGTATTTTGCATTAGCTGGGCTCTCGCGTCAGAAAATGTTCTCGTTCAGAACCGTTGGGTTAACATAGCAACCATATTTTTCATAGCGAGCGCTCCAAGAAGAGTCGTTTCCAAGATCACAGACTATAAGGGAATCCTGGTTACGATTGAAGTACTCCATAACTTTGTCTTTCATTCTTAAGTACTTTGCACCACGAGCTTCAATGAGAAAAACACTGCCCTGGACTCGTATTCCATACGAAAGAAGAACATCCGCAATACGCGACCTACGTTTGTCGTCGGCAATGTCGTATGTGATGAGATAGGTATGTGCTTCGTCTTTCATCTTACGTGGATACCTTGGTATTTTGTCTGAGAGTGTTCGATAAACCCTAGTATCTGGCGTGCCTGAATCTCGAGGGCGCGATGCCATGTAACTCGATATTTAAACGTTGGGTGCATAAACTCTGTTGCCATTCTTCTCTCATAGGTACTTATCAATTGTCGTCGGGCTCCCTGGTCCATTCTTACGCTGCCGAGGACGTCAACAAAATCCGTGGGCTTTACAATCTGGCAGTTAATGCATGTCTGTACGACCGAATCAGCAACAGGAGCCCTGAACTCTTCCATGAGGTCAAGGGCAAGGGCGGGCTTATTTCTTGAGGATGAGTGAAGAAATCCAGCATGAGGGTCAAGCCCGCATGAAATAATCGCTTTCACGGAATCAGCCAACAGAAGCGCATATGCATAGTTCAGCATCGAGTTAATTGCGTCGTGGGCAGGCCTACCCGATCGGCCCTCCCATGTCCATGACGGCCGCTGCTCCTCTGTGATTAAATCCGGCCAGTGAGAGAAGTACAGGTCTGCCGCCCTTCCCTCAAGGCCAAGTAACTCTTCATTATCGTGGACGCCATCACAGCGATGTTGGAGTGTCCTCAAAGCCGAAACCACATCTGGTTGGGTTCCCGAGCGGCGTAGCTGGGTTGTCTGGTTAGCTATTTTTGCCGCGATAAACTCGCGGGAGAGTTGCAGGCTGCCTTGGTTGGAGAGAACGTGCTGTTCAAGCCGTGTGGAACCGTTCGGTCCCGAAGAAGAGACAGTCCAGCCAAGAAGCCTTCCCGACGTCGTGCACCACTGCAGAGGAATATCCCTCTGCATCAGCTCTTTTATGAGGCCTCCCGAGAGGTTGACGTTTCCGTGCACTTGGACCGCTTGGATGGTTTCGAGTGGAATCTCCGCAACCGGTTCATCTTCCTTCTCGACAAGCATCCTCCCCTTTTTGAGGTGAACGTATGCCCCCGGAGTGGTGAGATAGATGACTCGAAGGTCATTTCTCTTTGAGATAATGCTCCTGGTTACGGGTTTGAGGTACTTCTCATCAGGTAAACAGAGATCCACGTGAGAACAAAATGAACAGCGCACATCATCCTCGAGTGCTTCGGGAGCAGAAGTGGAAAGGATGAGAGTCCGGGTCTCTTGTACCAGCCTCTCCGCGCAAGCAAAGTCTTTCTCGGTGAGGTAGACAGGAACGATTTGGTTATGATTCGTGAAGTAGATTTCTGTAGAGATAACCGAGTTGCCCATTTCACGCAGACAGAGGGTCTGTAGGGCAAGCTGAACTCGATTACCCTCCGTAACGACTGCTTTATTTCTTACGGGGGTAGATTTGTACTCACGAATACACAGGCCCTGACTTTCCATTTTCACAACGTCAGTCTTACCTGAGATTCCAAGCCTCTTGCAGTAGATTTCAATTGAGCTGTTCTCGTCGGGCCCTCGTGATAGCTGAGAGTCTGTTCGATGATGTGCCGAGAGACCCGACTGCATCTGGAAAGAGTCGATTTTCTCACCTTGTGACTCCAGCCAGGCTCTTCTGGGACAGTAACAGTAATGGACGACAAGGCTGATTTGGATTACGTTATCCTCAATCATGGCATCTCCGCTGTCGATTCAAGTTCGATGATGTTCCCGGGGAGCGCCCAATACTTAGGGCAGTTCTTTGTACCTCCCACATTTCGCGCGAACCATGCGATTCCCTCAACCTGATGATCTGTCAGCCACCTTTTTTTGAGGACAAGATCAGGGGATATGTGATTCTCCCCGTGCCGCATGGCTCCAGTTATCTCGTAAAGTCCCGCATACCTGCAAACGCAAAGATACCGATCAATCGTGATAGGTCTGCTAAAGATGGGAAGGACAAAAGCAACTCTCTCATGCTGTCCTTTGGCTGGCTCGAGTACGCCCGTCGAGGCTGAGTCTCGCCCGCTCCTCCCCGAAGCAATTGGCCTTGTCGGAAAACAGGATATTCCCTGGTAGCAAATCCATGAAAGAAGAGAATCTGCAGGAGCTGTTGGACGAAGCCCGCAGGCATTCTCGTTTTCACCATTGTTCTTTAGGTACTTTCTCAATATCCTATCGATAATCTCTTGTACTTCCAAGCTTTCAATATAGCCAAGAAGCTTTTCATACTTTGATCTAAAGAACTCACTTCCCGAGTTTCTTGGGGCCATTTCCCACCGGCTTGCCCCCTGGTCGACCTTTTGCTCTTCTTTAGTACCAGTGAGTCTTGTCCAATAGCTTGGCGATCCGAGACAACCGACAAGGCTTGCCATAAGAGGGTTCTCAGGCTCGATTCTGTCAACGATGTGCTGCCTGCAGCGGAAGTACTCGGTCCACTCTTCAGGTGTAAATGCATGCGCAACACGAGGGCTTAAGGGAGAATGCAATTTACCAGAGATTTGTATTTCCTGACCAAGTATTTCTCGCTGAGAAGCCGTAAGCTCGATAAACTGTCTTACGGAAACCGCAAGTAACGTGCTATCGAGATTCCCATCTGCCGTATCGATTGTCATGGTCTCTGGGGATTCCCACCCAAGAAGGACAGGTCCCTTCACGGTGTCCGACTGTTCGAGGATGCGTGCAAGTCCGAGAAGCTCCATGTGAGAGAAGAGGTCATCGACCGTACCAGGCAACTTCACCATAGCTGGTCACCTGCCGATACTCTTACGTCGGCTGCTCTGAGGAGCGCCTCTAGATAGGCCATTCTCCAGTAGCCAAAATCTTTGTTCGTTTGATGCACGATGTACTCCCAATAGCCTCGGTCATAAAGTTCGGAAATGCTTGGCAGGTATTGCACGCAAAAGTTTGAGGTGCCAGTGAGAGATACCCCCGAGAGAGCAAACGAATCTCTCCCATGCCCATGTGACGTGCCAATCAACCTTGTCACGAGGGATCTGTCTATACTGCTGCCGACAAGATCTCCCCATGCGATTGCGGCAGATACTTGCTCATGTCTCCAGTTCGTAAGCCCTAGTCGCTGGTAGACCTGTTTCATCTCACGACGAGACAGGGGAAGACCCTTGGCCAAAGGTTTCCGTGAGGCATTGCCGGACCATGTAAGCATTTTCTGGAAACGCTCATCTGCTTTACCATCGTCGTGTCTCCGTGCTGCCTCGATGAGGTCATCTCGTATTGGTTGTAAGATGCCAAGAATTGTGCTGAGCGATTCCGCTACGTTCGCAACATCTCGTGCATGAGATTCAAGCGTGATGCAGTCTGAGGCTGTAATTTCTTCCTCCATCACCTGTTCGTCAGAGAGGTTTGGATGACAGATGATAATTACCTGCTTAAACGCACCGTCCCGACTTTCGTCTTCCAAACCCGTTGGAACAAATACGAGTTCAGGAGTACCAATCTCGTGCTTTGTCTTGCTGTCTATGCAGATACTGGACTGAATCGCGTTTGTAAATGAGAGAATCGGGCTATCTTCTTCGTCACGGCTATCATCATTCCGCCAGACAAGTGCTTCGCGTCGAAGGCTCTCGGTAATGGTTAGCATCTCTTCTTTGGCTGACTCGCTCAGTGCAAGATGAGAATGCTCGTCAAGGATAAAGGGAAGACTGGAGGGCGTTTCCATTTCGCCCCTCGTTCGCACTTCTTCGTAGATGTCAAGCATCTCAACAGCCATTACGCTGTTGTCGGGGTGCAATAGCCCTGCCTCGCTTTCGTCCAGAATGACAGTGCTTCCCGGATGAAGCCTTGCTGTCGCTAGGGAAGTGCACTCAAAGGAAATCCCATCGTCTGATATAAAGGCACGAAGAGATTTAGCAGATTCTTGCTCCGAATAGCTCGCGTTGGCTTTTTTTAGAACTGGGATTGAGCATGGCAGCATTTCTCCAGACAGAGGCGGTACGCGCTCGATGACGCTGATTGCCGTTTGGGCATCGTCGGGAAGGTCTCTCCTCACAACTACGGTCACGTCCAGATCGTCTTCTGCGAGCTCGTCTCGGAGCCAGAGCGTAAGGTCAGCTAAAGCGAGAGGACCATTATTGCTTGTCTGCGATTTGCTACTGTCCTCAGTCTCCCTCACCGGTCGGTCGACTTGGGTTCCAAGCTCAGCTGCAAGCTGCTCATCAGTGTGTGAGAGATACTCAACATCCCATGATTCGAGTCTCTGAAGAACCGGTCTACGCAACTTTTGAGTAGGCAGAGAATGCTGTGCAATCCATGCGGAGGACACTCCTTCGCTTGGAAGTGTCTCCATCCACCTCTTACAAGAGGCAAGTTCCTCATTGTCATATGGATAACCTTGTTTTACTGTACAAGGAACATCAAAGACGATAACTTCACTTGAGGGATAGTGACCAAATCGGTTGACTCGTCCAATCCTCTGAACAAGTGCCTGAGCTGATGCGAGTTCTGTCACCATTGTGTGACAATCGTAGTCAATGCCAACCTCAAGTGCCTGGGTGCCCACGATGAAACTGGGTGAGTCGGTGTGGTCACGAGAGAGAATCCTTTGAATGACGGAATCCCTATCATAAGGTCTCATTCTGCCCATCACGCATGCGACGGTGTTTGGATCAACGTGCTTGCATAGTTGCTCGACAGTTCCCGTTACCATGGCAACGGTGTTCAAGATGACAGACACGGTGTCGTTGTTCTGCTCGTGAGCCGTGAGGGCTGCGCTGACAATGGCATCGATGTATGCGCTCCTGCTCTTGTTTCCCTCTCTTAGCGTAATGTGTTTTGGTGCCAAGACTCTTTGGGCGAGACGATCATCCTCCCTTATATCCTTGTCAGTAAGAGCGATGGTTACGCTCTCGTCAGTGCTTTCTGGAGGTGTTGCCGTCGATTCGACTACCTGAAGAGGTGTCACGGGAAAACAGCGCTGCTGCGACATGCCCTCGATGCGTTTTACCTGGCGAGCAGTCATGACCAGTTGTCGGTTGAGATGGGCCTCGTCGACAACCAGGACGGTGTCATAGGCAAGAAGACCTGCCTCGATAGGGCGAGCGCCGTGGCTCAGCCCGTAACCCCTGAACAGCAGCCTGCTTCCAAACATGTCTGGTGTGGAGCAAATCACCATGGGTGCCTCTGGATGAGAGCGCCATTCACGGTTGAGGCCAAACGTTTCCGTTCCACCGTGCATGCTGTCGACGCGTAATGGAAGGGCGTCTTCCGTGTCGTGGTCCGAAGGTGCTCCTTGTCGCAACAGCAGGCCCTTTGCAACCTCGTAAAGGATGGGAGCGTTCTTAGCATCTGGTGAGAGAATCTCATGAAGCTGAGCAGATATTTCTTTCGCATGTAGGTACTGGGAGTCGACGAGAGCACGGCGATTGACGGTAAGGCAGAGCCTTCGGGGAAGACACAGTGGAATGCCGTAGCGACCGGCGTAGGCATTAAGAAAAACATGAATCTCGATAACTGCCGTCTTGCCGGAACCCGTTGGAGAGACGATTTGATCTGGCCACGTACCATGTTCTGCAACGCCTGTCATGAGACGTATCTGCCAGTTGTATGGTTCATGACCCCCATTGATGGCAGAAAAGAATTGCTTGAACTTCTCAACGAGAGTTTCCATGATGACCCCCCTACTCCTCATCTTTTGATATGTGGGCAGGAGAGTCGGGGATGTCAAATGGAACAAGTAGGCCGCCTCCGAGGTGACGTGTTTGGCCGATGGCCGTGATTGCCTCGTCGCATCCAAGTACAGAGAGGTCAATGATCGCGCGCTCCCCTACAAGCATGCTCCCCTTGTTTGTCCGGTGCACAAATCGCCTAATGTCCTCGGTGGGAACGATCCGTCCTCCACAAACGCTCACACCCTTCTCCTCAACCGACCGTGAAAGTGATACTCTGCCGACATCTCCTGAGGCAATATCACCAAATATGTCGCGCCACACATAGCCAATGGCGATGCGAGCATCGTCCTCAACTGACCAACGGCTGCCATCGTCCTTGCTTCTTGTGGGAGGGCGGCTGTTCGAGATAAAGAGTGGATGTGTTTCAAAGAGACGGCGACAGCCAGAGGGGACAGGCTTCCAGAAATGGGAGAGATCGATCCTCTCTCCCGTAAGACAGACGTTCATGTTGCCAAGTTGCCTAGAGTACAGATGTTTAATCTGCGATAGCGCACGGACAATCAGGCTTTCTTCTCCTATGGGAGCATCTGTGGGAATCATGACGAGGATTGCTGTTCCAGCGGGCCTGTAGTCATCTCTAATGGGAAGGTTACGTGAGATGAGCTGAATCGCGAGGCCGTTGGGGCGTGAACGAAATCGTTTATCGGGACCTTGCATAATGGACGGCAATGAGTCACCCACGTATTTCGCAAGGGCTCTGTGTAGGCAGGTTGCCCACGTAGTGAAAGTGTCAACTTCGATGACGCTTTCATCTATATCCAGCAGAAAGCCTGCTTGCCAAGGAGAATTTGTATCCGTTTGCTCATTCGATTGGAATTGATAATACGCGCTTGAGATGCAACTAGATGGGGGAGGGCACGTCTGCTCTATCTGCTCCGAGAGGTGTTTATCCTTTGCCCGATGAGAGGCGTTCAGGTAGTAGTTTTGAAGCTCATTGCTTCGACCTTGCGCAGCTACTAGGGTTCGTGTTGCGCTAAACGAGGGGGCGCAGCGATGGAGATCCGTATCAGATGGCGTCCTGTTTTCTACGAGCAACCTGACTGGACTCTCCGCTTCACCAAGATAGGGGACTTCTTGGGCGATAGCTTCGAGACGACGCTGCCGCTGCTCTGCGGGTCCCTCATTCCAGAACCACGTTATAGGGCCGGAGAGAAAGGACTTCTCTGATGCAGTTCGCTCCTTTTTCCCCCTGTCGGAAAAGCCTTTGACTTCACCGCAGTTTCTATAGGCGATGGCAGTGCTCTGCGATTTAATCGACGAGGGCAGATCAATGGCATCTGGTGGATTCTGCTCAAACCAAGAGAAGAGATCCTTATCCTCGTTCGAGAGCCCTTTGGTTGTGGACAGACCCTCCTGACGCTCGAGAGAGAAGGCGCCAGCAATGAGTGCCGAATATAGTCTGAGAGGAGTAGGGAATGCCTCAATACCCCCTGAGGTGTTGCGTCCTTGGTAAAAGCCAAGGAGAAAGTCGGCAGCTATCGAGAGAGGCATAGCTACTCCCCGGTTGAGGAATCGTTGATGCCTTCGAGGACGCGCGGCTCACCCAGCACCTCAAGAACCTGACCATTCCAGTTGAGTCCAGCGATTTCGTGGGCTTTCTCGTACGCCTCGTCGAGGAGTTTGTCGGCATCTTCTATGGAAAGAGGTGCAAACTGTATCTCTTTGCCAAAGCGCTCGTAGAGGGTGACTTTTGGGGCTTCCTTCTCAACGAGGTGTGCATTCGCCCTGAGAACAAGCTCGGCATCGGCGCGGGCCATGGCGTCGAGGGCCACAGCAGCGAGCAGACAGCGAATGGCACGATTACCCTCTGGACCACGGCCAAACTCGAGCGTCCTAAGCGTAGCAAAGCTCAAGACGCGCGAACGAATGATGCGTTTGACAGAGATCCCATCCAGGGCATCCTGTCCGACGCCTGGGGGAATGGCACCAATGACCAGCTTGCTTCCCGAAACCACACCCTTGTCCGCACTGACATGAGAAATGCCCATGCGGTCGCATAGGACATCGGCGTCTTTTGGCGAGAACTTGATGCTCGCACCAACGGGGTCGATACGAGCACCACTACGATGTGTTATTACTTTCGTAGGTTCGGAGTCTTGGTCGGTTAGCACGCCGATGATTTCGCCAGTAACGGATGAAGCAAATCGAGCTTGTTGGGTCTTTCGTGTGCTGTCCCAGGCACCGAACAGAATTGTAATCGGGCTTATTGAGATGATGTCATCTGCGTGCGCAGGCGATGCATTCCGAACAGAGAGGTATTCGGGACTATTGATAATTGGCTCGGTTGGGTTATCAGCGATGGCGCCGAGGCGGATGTGAGCGTCATATGCACGATGCGGTAGGCTAAGGTCACTCTCAACAATAAATGGTTTGTCATTCTTGTAATAGGTTACGATAATACGAGGCATTCTGCAGAGGGTTTTCTGGCCTTCCTTGATTGCTTGTTGAAGTGCGGCTTCCTCTCGGTTTGACGTAGATGTGCGAGAATCAATCAGACAGGTTTTCGTGGGGATGCCGTCAAAGTTCCTTGTCTCGAACACATATGTTGCTCGGCCGTTTTCCTGAGCGCTCAGGGCATATTTGGCAGGAGCCACCTGCATCTGCTCCCCACCGGCAACCCCAAGTTCCGTAACTTGCGCTAGGGCTGATGCTCCCCCGGCATGAGCGGTCTGTTCCAAAACTGCATAGGTCATTTTCTCCATTGCGATTCTCCTTACTGCTACTTAATATGCTATTGCTCATCTACATATAGTACATTCTCGGTATATGGACGACGTTTGGTCTAACTTCCCCCCGTGTTCTGCGTGAATGGCAACATTTAAGGTACAGACGGTTTGACGCTATCTTTTCACCAGACAAATCTGTGCAAATCTCTTTGCAGGGTTCCTTTGCGTACGTCATACTAAAAAAGCCCTTTTGGTACGCGTCGGTGCGTTACTCCTTCGTTGAGGGTGCTATTTAATCTGTAGCTAGGTATTGTTTTGTATTTTGGCTGCACCTGTCGGTGCAGCCCCTTCGTTTGTAGGCAGCCTGTTTCAATCAGTGCTCCTAATGGGAAGATGAGTTTTCCCGCATAAAGTAACTAGTTCATATGACTTCCTCCTCTCGCCTTCTGAGAGCAGTATATGCGGCGTCGCGGACACAAATAGAAGCCGGGCAAGGTCAGCCGAAGAGTCATCGTCCATACCTCCCTGTTCCTGCAACGGTCGCCTCCGCCCCAAGCCGCGTGAGATAGTATTGGGGCGAAGAGACCTTTGCCCGATACCACACCAGAGATTCTGGTTCTCGAGATGGACGTGAACATGATTAAGCTTGCGCTTGCCGATCTTGACGACACGCTCATCCCCTTTGGCGCCGCCTGTGCGAGTGACCGTGCCCGTGCCGCCATACATTCCGTGCACGACGCTGGCATGTTCTTTGGCCCCGTGACGGGTCGGGTCCCCGCTGCCATGGAGTGGATGTTCTCGGGTGACGCGACCTGCTATTCCACGGGTGCCTTTGCCAACGGACAGATTGTGAAGGTGGAGGGTGAGGTCGTACAGCTCGTCACGCTCCAGGGATGCTACCTACAACGCGTTGCCAAAGTCCTCGATGAGATTGGCCTCGATGCTTGGCTTGCGGTTTACAGCCCTACCGATCTCTCTGATGTGAGCATCGTGACCACGCGACCTCAAAGTGTGATTGACAATCCGCCCAAGACCTGGGGCAGCGAAGTCCACGGCATCGTGGAGCGCGTGTCCCCAGGACCCTACGTCAAGGCCAATGTGCAGTTCCGCTGCTCGCGTGAGCAGATTTCCATGATTCGGGACTGCCTTGTCCGGGAGATTCCCGAGTTGCGATTTGTCTTTCCGAGCCTTGTCGCCGAGGTTCTTGACGTCAACGTGGGGGAGTGGGACAAGGGAGACTCCGTCCGTCTCATCGCAAGGCGCCTGGGTGTCTCGCTTGACGAGGTCGTGGTCTTTGGCGACTCGGATAATGACCTCTCGATGATCGAGGTCGTACCCAACTCCGTGGCCGTGGCCAACGCGGCAACGTCCGTATTGGATGCAGCTCGCTGGCACATTGGCTCGGCCGAGGATGATGCTGTCGCGACCGCCCTTCTTGACCTCGTCGAGGCGGCAAAGACGGGACGGACGCCGTCGTTCATGCGACAGTGATGTGGCAAAAACGGCTGCATATGGTGTGAGGCAACAACCGAAGGGCGCGCCATTGGCCCCTGGGTGACTTCTGGTCGCAAGAATCCCATTAGACTAATTTGTTGCAAATGGTACAGACCGAGTTCAACCAGTCCAGTTTGCTGCGCCCTTTTTTGAAGCAAGTTGAGCTGGTGTGATGATTATGTGAACATAAAATAAGAGGAAACATACATTGCCTTGGGGGAGGTGATGACCAGATATGAACAAGCGAACAGTACATATTGTCCAAGTCCTATCACATTCGACAGAGCCCTGTAGCATAAGTGGTTTGGCCAGGGAATTTAGGGTCTCCGAACGTACCATCCGCAATGACCTCACCATTCTCAACGTCTTTCTCTCCAAGGAGTCATTGGGGCAGATTTCGCTTGCCGCAAAGGGCGTCATCATCCTGCCAGAGGGATTCTCAAAGGCGGAGGGACTCCTCCCCGTGGAGGATACGTTCGCCTACAAGATGTCAGTCGATGAGCGCATGGAGCTCGGGGCCGCTATTCTCATCTCGGCTACCGACTACATGACCCTTGGCAACCTCGCGGACATCTTCTCGGTGAGCAGGGCCACCATCCTCAATGATCTCGATGGGATCAAGCAGCGAGTACGTGATGCGGGGCTTGAGGTGGTCTCCAAGCCAAGCTGCGGCGTCATTGTGCATGGTGAGGAGATGCTGCGCCGCAAGTTCCTTCTCGGTTTCATATCCGGAGATGCGCCCATCGTTGACAAATGGTTCTCCCTGCCCGAGAACGTCTCGATGCGCGAGGATGCCATCATCATCAAGAAGATCCTTAACGAGCAGTGCCATGCATCGGGTTGTGATGTTCCTGACCAGCCGTTTCAGCTCCTGACCTCCTACCTCTGCCTTGCTGTTTCTCGCAGTAGAAGGGGCATGTGCATCGGCGAGTCCGATGTGGCTCTCGATGGCTGCTCACCGGAAGACGTCGGCTCATTTGAGCGTAAGACCGTCAATCTTGTGGGCCAGTACTGCTCGGTCGCTCTTGGTCCCAGCGAGGTCCTGGCCTTTGCCAGCTTCAGGCAGAAGCTTCGCGGCCAGGGCGAATCGCAGTTCAACATCTACGACATGCGCGTGCAGAAGCTCTCGCGCGTCTTCATCAGGAACGTCTCTGACTGCATCGGCATCGATCTGAATAACGACTATGACCTCTTCGAGTACCTCTCCAACCATCTTGAGTCCATGTTCACCACCGAGCCGTCGCGCTTTCCCGAGAACCCTGCCCTGACCGAGTGCGTCAATGACCGACCCGAGGTTCTTTCGGCGGTTCAGGATAACCTAGGGCTACTCGAAGACTATGCCGAGCGAGAGATCACGCATGTTGAGACCCTGTACATCGCCCTACATATCTGTGCAGCGCTCGAACGGCGCAAGAGTCAGAAGGCCAAGCCACGTGTGATCGTGGTGTGCGATGGGGGTGTCGGCACGTCGCAGCTTCTCGCTGAGGAGCTGCGCAACCGCTTTGACATCAAGATAGTCAAGGTCCTCCCCGCGCACGATACGCCCTATATCGAAACGTATTATGCCGACCTGGTCATCTCGACGGTGCCTCTTTCAAGTTGTCCCGTGGATACCGTGGTGGTACGTCTTCCCCTCAGAGAAAAGGGATACCAGACGATCAGGGCGAAGCTCGCTACCATCGAACCGGTCGTCAGGCTCTCGGACCCTGAGGAGGAGGTCACCGCTCAGGGGATTCTCGAGCGAATCGAACCCATCATCCGCAGGCATGTTCCCAATGACAACGACCTCGTCAAGGCCATTCGCCTGGAGGTATGGAACTGCTTCCACGCGACCCAGGATCTCGAGAACCAGCTCATCGCCCCGTTTCTTCATCAGCTCCTCCCACCCAGCCACATTCAGCTCGACGTGGCGTGCGATAACTGGCGTAGCGCCATATGTCGTGCGGCAAGGCCCCTTGTGGAGATGGGCTATATCGAGGAGCGATACGTGAAGGGCATGATTGAGGACACGGAGAAGTATGGGCCATACAGCGCTCTCGTACCGGGCTTTGCGGTGCCGCACAGTGCACCGGAGAACGGTGCGGTCAAGATGGGCATGAACCTCATCAGGCTTAAGGATCCCGTGAGTTTTGGTAGCGAGGAAAACGACCCCATCCGGTTCGTCTGCGTGCTCAGTGCCGTGGATCACAAGATGCATCTCCGGGCATTCACCAATTTGGTCGACCTCCTCACCATGTCAAGCAACGGCTTCTTCGAGGCACTCACCAAGGCGAAAAGCCCCGAGGAGGCATCGCTCGCCATCGAGCAGTTCGAGTTCATGATTGTTTAGGCATGAAGAGCGCTTTGTGCTAAAAGTATCATCTTTCATATAAGAAGATGATTCTACTAATTATTCATGTTCTGCGCATTCGAATAGTTCGTTTCA
>Ga0183098_10855_pt1 | contig 17106 bp, 19 predicted proteins | sample BioMet9_FD_128884 | JGI IMG/M metagenome (GOLD analysis project Ga0183098, IMG submission 128884) | Microbial communities from bioreactor (seeded with sewage sludge) at Lawrence Berkeley National Lab, California, USA - Biofuel... | ecosystem: Engineered > Bioreactor > Anaerobic > Unclassified ... | reverse complement strand
GAATCTCATCAAAGGCCAGAAACAACTTCCCCTGACGCTCACCCTGGTGACCAAGTCCCATGCCTTACCTCCAACCGCCCGATGTGGCTATTCTCGGCCAGATCACAGACTTTTTCAACGGGCTGTTGGGGTCAATGACAATGGCCGAGCCTTCGTAGGTCAGGAGGTTCGGCACGATGGCGGCCACACCTTTGCCCGAGCGAGTGGGGGCGATGGTCAGCAAATGCCGGTCGCCTGCGTAACGCAGGGGATAGGACTGCTCCCAGGTTTTGAAAAATCCAAGGATGAAGCCTTTGTTGCCGGTCAAGCCGTTTTGTTGGAGATGGTCCAGGGTGGCCCATTCCGCCGAGCCGAAGGTGGTGGGCTTGGTTTGTTTGGGCTGTCCTTTTGTTTTGGGGTCGCGCAAAAAGCGGGAAGCCGCGATGGTGCCAACGACAAAGGCCAGGATGTCACCGATGGTTGTGCTAAAAATTGCCCCGCAGAGGAGTAGCAGGGCGATAACGCCGAGGAAGATATAGCGACGAAATTTTTTAAGTCTGTCGCTGAAAAAAATGCCAAATGCTGCGCCCATGATGGCGGCGATCAAATGTTCTGCAAGACGCATTTGCAGCGTCATAGGCTTATAGAACGGATTTTGTGGTTGTATAGGGTTGTTAAGCCATGGATAGCTTTGGGCGAAAGTTGATGCTGGGAAGGAAAGAATGGAGCCGACGAGCCAGACGCGAGCCATTTGCAGACGGTTCATCACGGGTTCCCTTGGCCGTTTGACGTTCACGAAGAACAACAGAACAAGACAGGGACACAAGAGGAGACAGCCGGGCAACGTATGGCAAGACCCGGTAAAAGTACATTGGTCGTTTGAAGCTGAAGGTAGGAAAGGCTCAGGGGCTCCGCCCCTCGCGCGGTCAAGGGTTCGGCTTTGCCCAAGGCGCGGGGTCTCCCCGACCTTCCGCTCTTCGGCTTCGCCTTCGTTTGTGCAGGCCGGGTGATCCCCCTCCCCGCGCCTTGCCCTTGACCTTGCTACCCCCGGTCTCGCCGACGGGCAGGGTTGCATCAGCAACCCAAACCCAAAGGAGACAATGACCATGAGCACCAACAAAAGCTTTTCCCTCGGCCAAGTCGTCGCCACGCGTGGCGTGCTGGCCGCCGTTCCACCTGTCCGCATGATGGACGGCCTTGCCCGACATCGACGCGGCGATTGGGGGACAGTTTGCGAGGAGGACGCCGCCAGAAACGACCGGGCGCTTGAGGAGGGGGAGAGGCTCCTTTCCGCCTATTCGATAAACCCGGCAAAACCCGTCAAGGGATACGGGGAAAATGTTTTCTGGATCATCACCGAAGCCGACAGAAGCGTGACCACGTTCCTTTTGCCGAATGAATACTGAAGGCCGAGCGGGGCGGAGCGTTATCGTGCTCTGCCCCTATTCTTCCAACGGGTTAAATTGACTGTAAATATTTTAAACATAGCTTGACAACAGACACTTGTCACTTTACAATCTTATTATGATTCTTGGTTTTCAGCATCGCGGTTTGCGCCGCCTTTATGAGGATGACGACAGGCGCGGTCTCAATCAAGAGCATGTCGAAAAAATCCGGCGTATTCTCGCGGCGCTCGACCAAGCGACCCAACCGGAAGATCTTGATTTGCCGGGATATAGATTGCATCCGTTGAAAGGCGATCTTGCCGGATTTTGGAGCATCACTATTCGGGCAAATTGGCGCATTATTTTTCGGTTTGAAGGGCAAGACGTGACAGACGTCGATTGCCGTGATTATCACTAGGGGGCAACATGACGATGAAAAATCCTCCGCATCCTGGTTTGGCCGTGCGGTTTGACTGTTTGGAGCCTCTTGGCCTGAGCGTTACAGAAGGGGCGAAGGCGCTTGGCGTCAGTCGTCAGGCGCTTAACAATCTGGTGAACGGCAAAGCCGGGATTTCTCCTGAAATGGCCATTCGTCTTTCCAAGGCGTTCGGCAGCACACCGGAAATGTGGCTTCGTCTGCAAATGGCTTATGATCTTGCGCAGGCTCGCCAGCATGAGAGCGAAATATTGGTAGCCAGGGTCAAGGTGCCAGTCGGCGATAACGGCCTTCATTTGTGAAGAGGCAAGAAAGTCTCTGGGGCGGATCGTGTTACGGTTCGCCTTGTTTTTTCTTACGCCTTGCCGCCCGAATCTGGCATATTTCACCCACAGCCCCCAGTTTTTTGCCCACGCATTTTCTTTTCCCTATTGCCCCGCACCGCTTCTTCCGCGCTTTGGTAGGCCGCGCTTTGCGCGTCTTTGGTTTGGTAAGAGTCTAGGCAGAATCTCACGAATCAGGTAGGGTGTCTGCGCGGCAAAGAAAGTAGCAAGTTGGGGACGGTAATACCGTCCCATCGCCCCTTCCGCCTTCGGCTTGCAGGGGCTCAACTTGGCAAGGGTGGCTTTGGCCCCCCGTTGCATCCCCCAAGAGGTGCGCAGGAGCGCCCTGAAAGCCAAAGCCGCCCGGCCCCCAGCCGGTTCCTCTTGTCGGCCCTTCTGGCCGCCCTCGGAGGTTCGCCTATGACGGACGCGCCGAAAAAGATTCGTGCTACGCCGCGTAGCGAAACCCGCCAGCGCGGGAAGATCGTCCCGACCCGTTTCCTCCCCGACGAACACGCCGAACTTGAGGCCCGCGCGGCAGCGGCGGGCCTGTCCCCGAGTGCCTACCTTCGCGCCTGTGCCCTGGGCGACGCTGGCCCCCGCGCGCGCCGTAGCCCAACCGTGGAGCGCAGCCTTGCCGCGCAGGCCATCGCGGAACTGAACAAGGCGGGCAGCAATTTGAACCAAATCGCCCGCGCCGTGAACATGGAGCAGTGGCCGGGATCATCGAGCATGATCGAGGCGACCGAAGCCGTGCGGCAGGCCGCGAACATGATCTTGCAAGCCTTCGGATACAAAACACATGATCGCCAAGGGGAACCCTCACAATAGCGGGCCATACTTGGCGCGGTATCTGGCCGCGTCGAGCAAGGGCAACGAGAGCTCGGAGCTTGTGGAGCTTCGGGGGTTCGCTTCGGACAATGTTTTTGATGCCTTCGCCCTGGTGCAGTTGCAGGCTGGGGGGACGCATTGCCAGAAACCTATTTTTCACGTCCAGGTCCGGACGCCGAAGGGGGAGGAGCTGACGCGGGAGCAATGGGCGCATGTGGCGGACCGGATCGAAAAGCAGCTTGGCTTCGACGGCCAGCCCCGCGCGATTGTGTTTCACCAGAAGGACGGCCACCGGCACATGCACATTGCCTGGGATCGGATCAACGCCGAGACCATGCACGCGATCGACCCCGGCCTTTACAAGCGCAAGCTGAAAGAGATTTGCCGGAAGCTTGAAAAGGAAATGGGCTTGCAGCAGGTCAGGAACGAGCGCGAGCCGGACGAGAAGACGCAGCCGCCCGCGCGGCCAGAGTTCGAGCAGGGGCGACGGCTTAAAACGGACGTGAAGGCGATCCGGGAGGGCATTCGGGATTGCTGGGACGCGAGCGCGACCGGCGCGGCCTTCGTCGCCGCCCTGGATAAAAAGGGCCTGGTTCTGGCGAAGGGGGATAAGCGGTCCTTCGTCGTCGTGGACGAAATGGGCGGTTATCACGCCCTCGGCAAGCGGATCACGGGCGCGACGGCAGAACAGACCCGCGCCAAGCTGGCCGACATCAAGGCGGCCAAGCTGCCCACGGTCGAGAAGGCGCAGGCCATGCAGCGCGAACGGCGCGAGCAGGAGAAAGGGGCCATGGACGACCAGCAGGACATGACGGACGAGGATCGACGAAAGCAGGCTTTGCAGAAGGACGAAGAGGAACGCCGAGCCGCTATGGAGAAAGAAGAGGAGCAGCGGCGGCAGGCGGTCAAGGAGGAGGACGAGCGGCGGGAACAGGCCTTTGCCGAGGAAGAGGCCCGCAGGGAAGAGGGCAATAGGGAAGAAGAAAAGCGGCAGGCGGAATATAAGGAGCAGGCCGACCGTCAGGTTGAGCAGGCGCGGGAGATGGAGGCGCAGGAGGAGCGGCTTGCAGCCTACCGGGAAGAGATTGCCAGGAGGGCCGAAGAGGCCAAGCGCGAGCAGGAGCGCACCAAAGAGGCGCAGAGCCGGAGGTGGGACGGGGATATTCGGGATTCCCATTCTCGTTACGGCCAGGCCCTCGCGCAGGAATACAACATCAAAGACCCTTACGGCTCGCTTTCGCGGTCGGCCATGGCGGAATATGGGGCCTTTCTGCGGGACCGCGAACGGTTGAGCCAGCAGATTGCCAAGGCGGACGATCCGAAGGAGCGGGAAACCCTGGAGCTTCGCCAGCGCATCGAGTCCGCCGAATATATGGCAATCACCAGCAACCGCATTGCCACCCAAAGCGAGATCATCACGGGGAAAAAGGATTCGCCGGAGGCCGTGCGCCAGAGGGACCGGGCGGCCTCTTTCCAGAAAGAAGCGCAGGAACTGCGGGCGCAGTATCGGGATATCCAGGCGGAGCGGTCCAAGGGCGACGGCGAGAAGGGCCGGTCAGACTCTTTCCGGGAACCCCCGCGCCAGACCGAACGGCAAGCGGACCAAAAGCCGCCGGAGCGCGAAACGCGAGCGGAGAGGCCGCAAGAAAAAGCCGCGCCCTCGATTATGGTGCAGGAGCGCCAACCCGGTAAGCCGCGCGGGGAGCCTCAGCCGCTTCAAGACTATGTGAAGGGTCTTCCCGACGAAAAGGCGCAAAAGCCGTTGCCGAAATCCCCGAACGAGCTTCGGAACGATCCTGCCGCGCGGCGCGAGCATTACGCGCAGCTCATGGCCGAACAGCAGCGCGGCCCCGCGCTCGACCGGATGGGCGAGGACTTGAAGGCTGGCCGTCCCCTGAATACGGCAGACGTGCGCAAGCTCAATCAGGAGGACCGGGAGAAGATCAAGGAGCGCGGTGGCGATCACCTCAAGGAGCTTGTGCAGCAGCGACAGCGCGAGCGAACGCACGAGCGGGAACGATAGGAGGCTTCCGTTCGTGCCAGAACGGGAGCCTACAAGGGGCGCAAAAGGGAAGATATGAAGAGATTGAACGGCTCTCGTTCCGTCTGACGGAAGAGCAGGCGGCGCAAGGCGAGGTCGTTCGCTTTTTAAGGCTTGCAGCGCTGTTTCTTGCGTGGGACAGTTTGTCGGAACGAACGATTCCGGCAACCCCTCTTCGTAGGCTTATCGCGTGAATCGATTGCCGCGCCGCTTTCCAGTTGCTTCAGCCATTCCGTGCCCTTGCTGCCGGTCGCACAAAAACAAGTTGTTTGTGCATGGTCCCTGCACGACGCAAGGGGACATCCTGGCGGCAAAGTTTCAGGTTCAATGCAATGATTGCGGGACGTCAGGGCCTTTGGCCGATAGTCCTGCAAAGGCGTTGAGGGGGTGGGAGCTGATTACGACCGTCCCCTGAACGCGGACGACGTGCGGAAGCTCAGTCAGGCGGACCGGGAGAAGATCAAGGAGCAGGGCGAGGGGCAATTGAAGGAGATAATCCAGCAGCGACAGCGTGAGCGAGCGCATGAGCGGGAACGATGATAGGCGACCGCTTGGGCCTAAGCGGTCGCCGAAGTATACATGCAATATTGAAAATTCCTTGTAGAATCGAATTGGTCTATTATTGAAAATTGTGTAGATAAAATTATTGAAGCTGCTGTCTATATATTAAATCGTAATTCAATTAACTCTCTAATCATTATATTCATGAAAGAGTCGTCAGTTGCAAATCCACTACATTTGTATGCTTTCCTTGGAGTAATTATCTGTTGAGAACAGGAATCAACTTCAGGCTGGTCGGGCGAGGAGTCTTCGCAATCTGGTGGAAGAAAAACTATTGCTGCTTTTTTGGGTGTCCATATTATTTGAACAAGTCCATTCATAAGGTCTGAATTTTTTATAGCTATAGTAGACCAATACCTGTTAACTGGGAGCATTAAAGATTTTAGATTTGAAATTGCTTCAAAAACTGCCTCGTTTTTATGGTCATCTAAATCAATTTTTGGATCCTCCTGCTTAACGGTTTCCGCGATGTCTTCCCATTTAGTAGGTGGGGCATCGTGCAATCTTATTGCTAGTCTGGATAATGTTTCAGGATGATATCGCTTGCATTTTGGGTCATAATGCCTGTTGAAGTATTCCATTAGGCTAAGTGGATCATTGGATGTTATCAAGTATGTCCTGCAAGCGAGGTCTTGTATCCTTTTAAGTTGGCGATCTATCTCTAGGCCGATAGAATTAAAATCCTTTGTTAAGCCGTAATGAGGAAACCATAACAACAAAATAAGATCAGGATATGTTGTTGGTTTTTGTTCAACGTCTTGGCGTCCATAGAATTTTTTTAATTTACTTTTCTCGCATAAAATTTCTGTTTCGAGTATATTAGAAACAACAAGCAAAAATTCTCTAAAGTCCGTGATAGTATCGCGGATTGATCTTTCAACACGAATGGCGACATGGTACCCTAATATGCCAAACAACAGCCCAGAAACGCCTATTGCTAGGCTAATAAGTTCAGCAGTGCTGCCGTGTCCAGGAATCCAATACAGTATACACATTGAAAAAAAACAGGAAACTATTATTCCGACAACGCCAACTGCAGGACGAGATGAAATGCTTTGGATGAGATCTTGAAAAAATGGTCGAAAGGCAAAAAAAGTTTCCTGTCCAATTTCTGCAAATGGTTTTCGACATGTTGTTTGATTGGACAGCCACCCAAGAGAATCTACAACCATGATAATAAATGGGGAAAAAACACTGACAAAACCTAGTATGTATATAATATATAATATGTTTGGAGTTAGTTTGTTCTTGTCAAACAAAATGATTGATACTAGTATGAAACTAGATATACTTGATATTATACCAACTATGAAAAATAAAGGGCGCCCCCTTTTTTTACTTTTGGACATCATTATTTCCATTGGGCGCTTGCGATTGAGCGAATAGTATTGATTATGTCAAAATAGTCTGCAGTTCTTCTGAGCTGTGGTTCTCTTGGACGAGGAAATGTGATGTCAATGATGTTGGAAATTTTAGTTGGCCGCGTTGTCAGGATTATTATTCTGTCAGAAAGATAAACTGCTTCCGATATATCATGGCTTATGACAACAGCGGATAAAGAACTGTTCTCTATGTGTTGACAAAATATATCATTTATCAATTGACGCGTTATTTCATCGAGCTCTGAAAATGCCTCGTCAAATAATACTAAATTTGATGCGGCGATCAGGGCTCGCCCGATGCTGACCCGAGCTTTCATTCCTCCAGAGAGTTCCTTGGGTAAAGCATTTTCAAAACCATCTAATCCAAGAGCAATGATGAGTTCCTCAATAGCATGAGCGTCTGTGTGCTTTTGAAGAAGCTCAAGACTAAGCGCTATATTGTCATGAACAGAACGCCACGGTAATAAGGCAGACTCTTGAAGCACCATTGGGATTGGTGGACGGCTTTTATGATCTCCATAGTGATAAGTAACGTTGCCATTGCTGGGTACTTCAATACCAGCAATTATTCGAAGTAGTGTGCTTTTCCCACATCCTGACGGTCCGATAATGCTGGTTATTGTCCCAGCGCGTATGTCAAATGAAATGCCATCGAGAACGTTAAGTATCGTTCCATCTGGCGTCCTGTAAAATTTGTATACATCCTTAATTGTGAGAAGTGTGACCATTTTATTCTTGTTTTCCAAGATAATTATTAGTAAACACGCTGTTAACTTTAAGATCGTCCTTGATCACCCCTAAAGTCATGTATGTCTTGATGACCTTTGCCCAGCGAGTGGCAGATTGGTAAAATAGATCATATTCTTTATTCTGATTTGATATCCACTGCAGTTGTGCTTTCAAGATTGCTAGAGCAACTTTTGTATTTGTTTCTGGGTAACGTTTTTTTAAGACGGCAATCGCCTTGTCAGGATTGGCAATAGCGGCTTCCCATCCTTTGCGCGATGCACGTAGGAAGCCAACTATGATATTTTTATTTTCTTTTGCGAATTCACGATTCGCAATAATATTAGACCCATAGCCATCAACGCCGTAGTCCTTAACAAGGATCATATTGACAGGGAATCCCTGTTGTTCAAGGACTACCGGCATATTATAAGCATAGTTATATAGTGCATCAATCTGACCTGTTATTAACGGTTGTAGTTCCCACCCAACACTGATCTCTTTTACTTTTTCTGTACTTATCCCACACGATTTCATCATTGCTAGATATTCTTTGTGAGAAATATCGTAGTATCTAACGCCCAACTTTTTTCCTATTAGATCTTCTGGCTTTTTTATATTATTCTTTGCGAGCGAAAAGATCGCTGTAACAGCGTCCTTTTCAATCATAGCTATAGATATGATTGGAATGCCGTTGTCTATGGCAATGGCTGTAGCTGCTGCATTCGATGTCCCGATTTTATATTTCCCTTGGCCGATGAGTTTTGCAGATGTTTCAGCCCCTTGCCCCTCAATAAAATTTATCTTAATGCCTTCGGCAGCGTAATAGCCTTCCTCGTCAGCTAAGAGATATGGAGAATACGGGCTCACCATTTGCCAATCAAATAAAAAGTCCAACGTTGTGCTTGCTACAGATTTTTGTGTATAATATCCAGTGATAATTATAGTAAACATTGCAATCAGGAAGAGAGTTTTTCTTGTTTTCATGGTGGGTCCTCTTTGTGGTTGGGTGGAATACCTCGATCAAGTCTTGGACGGGGATACATGGACTCAAGGGTTATATATACTTTCATGCCACGGGATAACAGCTTTTTCAAGCTGTTGCAGCAAAGAATCCACAAGAACACCAGTGAGGCCAAGAATAAAAAGACAACTAAATACTAAATCTACTGCGAATTGTGAGTTTGCAACTAAAATTAAATGACCCAATCCAGAAGATGAGCCTACGAATTCACCAATTACTGCGCCAACAATACTTAATGTAGCCGAAACTCGAAGGCCTGATAATAAATATGGAAGAGAATACGGCAATCGAGCTTTTAAAATGACATCACGTTGGGATGCACGGAGTGAAGAAAATGTATATATGATTTCGCAGGGAACTGCTTTTAGGCCCTTTAGGGTTGAAAGGAATATAGGGAAAAATGAGATTGAGCATGCCATTATTATTTTTGAACTTATGCCAAATCCAAACCATACGATGAGGAGTGGGGCGATGGCTTCTTTGGGGAAAGACTGAATTCCAGCAACAATAGGTTGTCCGGCGTGATCAATTTTTGGGAAACATTGAAATATAAGAGCTGTGAAAACACCTATAAATGCTGAAAAAAGGAGGCCTAGGAGTGCTTCAAAAATTGTTGTTTTTGTGTTTACTGTCAATAATGATATATTTTGTATTGTAGTTTTAAAAATGTTCGTTGGATATGGAAGTATGTAAGCTGGTATGTTAAAACTATAAACAGATAATTCCCATATTAAGATTAAAAATACCAATATAAAGAGCGTCGTCGTTTTTTTATAAACCGCCATATGGGGAAATTTTTCATTGTTCTTATAGATTTGCTTGTGTTTTTTCTGCATGAATTTTAGGCTCCAAACGGTAACGCACTCGCGCAATACGTCGATGATCAACTACTCAATTTCATCGCTTCCCTTCGAAAAACTTGGAAGATCATTCCATCTTGAAGCGCGGAGGGGTTACCTAGATTTGCATATTTATTTTTTATGAATTAAATGGTAAATGTGTAAAATTGTCAATTTTAAATTTATTAGACAAAATATCTTATTTTGTCTAATGTCCAGAAAGACAGGTCCCGGAATCCTTGGGTTTTTCGGCCTTTCCTAAACCCAAACATTAGACAAAATGATGCAAGAACGAAAACACCTCACTGGCCACGAGGTCGAAAAGCTCCTCGCCGCCACCAAGGGGGCCAGGAACGAGGCCCGCGACCGGTGCTTGCTGCTCCTCATGTTCCGCCACGGCCTACGGGTCTCCGAGGCTTGCGGCCTGGCTCTCTCCCAGGTGGACACAGAAGGCCGCGTCCTTCACGTCGCCAGGCTCAAAGGGGGCCTGTCCACGACACATCCCCTCCGGACCGACGAGCTGCGGGCCGTCAAGGCGTGGCTCGCGGATCGGGCCAGGATGAAGCCCGACACGGACTCTTTTTTTGTGAGTGAACGGCGCGGCGCGTTGAGCCGTAAAACCGTATTTGTACTTATCCGTAAATACGGAGAACAGGCAGGCTTGCCCCTCCCCGCGCATCCCCACATGCTCCGCCACGCTTGCGGCTTTGCCCTTGCCGACCAAGGTGCAGATACGCGTCTGATCCAAGACTACCTCGGACACCGAAACATTCAGCACACGGTCAGATACACGGCGGCCAACCCGGCGAGGTTTGAGAAACTTTGGCGGTAGTACGGTGAAAATCGTGGACAAGCCCCTTTACGATTATTTATGGGTTTTGAGTACGGGGCGCGCGGTTTTCCGGGTAGCCTCTAACACGGACTGGTTCCTAGGGGGGCGCGGCAACGCCCCCTTTTTTATGCGACCAGCTTAATCAGCTCAACGACTGCGGCAAGGAACTTTAAGAAGATTAGCAGTGACGTGATGCTGATCATCTTGTTCCCTCCTTTTTTCGTTTGGTGCGCGCCCCATACAGTTTTTGATCCCCCGGTTATTCAGATTTTACCTCGATAAAATCTTTGCATCCGATGTCTATCGCCCTTTTTACCAATGAATTATAGAATTCCATCCGAGGAATCTTTTGGTTTGATGCAAGGCTTTTCAGTACAAGATGTGGATTCCATATCAAAACATAGCTAAACTCATGACTGACTTCTTTGGTGTCGATGAATTGAAGATCGCGCAGGAGTTTCATTCTTGCGGTCCATGTCGATACTGCTCTCGATCCAGAGAAACCAGATTCAAGTGCAAATTCGTTTCTGTCTTTTATTTCGATCATCGAATCATCATCTAATGATCGACACCATAAAGCGAAATAGGTTGATGATGCAGGTGTTCCTTTACTTAGATCATCTATTATTTGAAGGATGATGGGCATTGTTCGTGGTATTGTAATAAAACCATTGTGGGTTTTTCGGTTCCAAAGCCAGCTAAGGTCTAAATTTCCCCAAAGCTCTTTTCTTAACGCTGCCCGTTTTTCGCGAATTTTGCTGATCTGTGTGCGCCCAGTGGCCATCTCCTGCCCCCCTGTGCTGATTGTTGATACGGATAATACATCTTTATCCTTATAAATCAATTGATTATGTAAAGTAGATTCACATTTCTCAAGGGCAGAACCCATGGATCGAGCAACGCTATTAGCATCAAAGTGGTTCGCTTGATTGCTTTCTGCGCTATATATTGCATGGCGATGAGGATATACCCTGAATTGGCGGTTAATTATGGCTTTCCCTGCTGTACTCGCTTGTCTTCGCTATGTACTCTTTTGTGTTCGCTGTGCTCGTTGTGCTCGCGAGGAGAGTGCAGAGAGGGGGAACCGTGCCTCGGGGTCGCGCCGAAAGACAATCCCTTTTTTGTTGGAGATGATCGGCGAATAATTTTGGGTGTTGTCAAAGATTGACAATTTTTGACAGAGGCACTATAATTTCCCGTAAATAAAGGAGGTTGCCATGCCGATGAACGTCAATCTGACGCCCCAGCTTGAATCCTTGGTCAAGCAAAAGGTCGCGTCTGGGCTCTATAATTCCGCCAGCGAGGTCGTTCGAGAGGCCCTTCGCCTCATGGAGGCGCAAGACCGCCTTCGTGCGGTTAAGCTTGAGCAACTCCGCCAAGATATTCGTGAAGGCCTTTCCTGTGGGGCTTCCACCCCGTGGGACCCGGAAGAGATTAAAAGAGAGGGGCGCGCCCGCCGCGCTGCCCGCCTCGCCTCTGAGCCAGAGGCGTAGATGCCCAAGATATTCAAAAGCCTGCGCGCCAAGGCGGATCTGATCGAGATTTGGGATTACATCGCCGAAGACAGCGAATCCCGCGCGGATACCTTTGTTGCAAAGATCCACGAAAAGCTTTTCGCTTTGTCAGAGCACCCAGGCATTGGGCGGGCTCGCGAGGAGCTGGGAGAAGGTATCAGAAGCTTTCCGATTGGGCGATACATCCTTTTTTATCACGCCGTTTCGGAGGGCATTGAGGTCGTCCGGGTGCTTCACGCTTCCCGCGATCTTGAAGCAATTTTTGACGAAAGCGAGTGAAGCTTTCCTTTTAACGCCTTGACATGGTTGTAAACCGCATTTACGGTTAGCCGTATTTACGGCGAATCGTAAATCCTGAAAGGCGGAAATAATGATAATCGCGCTCCTTAACCAAAAGGGCGGTGTCGGCAAGACGACCTTGGCGGTCCATCTTGCCGAAGTGCTTTCCCGGCTCGACAAGAGTGTTCTTCTTGTTGACGCCGATCCCCAAGGGAGCGCTTTGGATTGGGCGGCCAATCGGCCCGAAGAGAACCCCCATTTCCCCGTGATCGGATTACCCAAGCCGACCCTGCATCGAGAATTGCCCGCCATCGCCAAGAACCATGATTTTGTCCTGATCGACGGCCCACCACGGGTCAATGAACTCGCCCGTGCGGCCATCATGGCCAGCGACGTGGTTTTGATCCCCGTGCAGCCCTCCCCTTTCGACGTGTGGGCCGCCAAGGAAATCGTGGACCTGTTGCAGGAAGCAAGTGTCTTTAAGGAAAACATCAAAAGCGCTTTTGTGATTAACCGTAAAATCGTAAATACGGCTATCGGGCGCGACGTGGTGGAAGCCCTTTCCTCTTACCCTGTGCCGGTGCTGAAAACGTCCATTGGGCAGCGCGTGGCTTTCGCCGAGAGCGCCGCCCAGGGGCTTACCGTCCTACAAACGGACCCAAGCGGTCCGGCCAGTCAGGAAATTGTTTCTCTTGCGAGCGAACTTTTGGAGCTTGGAGCATGACCAAGAAGATCACGTTTGGCGGAAAACCCGCAGCGAAACCCGTTACGCCCGACGATTGGGTTGAAAACCGCAAGACGGAAACCACGGTCACGGCCAAGGTTGAGGAGATGAAGCGCTTGACCTTTGACGTTCCGGAATCTCTGCACCGTCGGATTAAAAGCCAATGTGCGGTCAAGGGGGTTAAGATGACGGACGAGCTGCGGGCGCTTTTGGAAAAACATTTTCCGGCGGAATGATCTTCAAAATCTTAAATGTAAGATTGCGGCGAATCGTAATTAAGGCTACCGCTCCAACGGGGCCTTTTCCGCCTTCTTGCGGCAAAAGTTGATAAAGGCGGCTTCCGGTTTCTCAGGTTTTTTGCCGGTTTTTTCCATCCATTCGCGCCACTCGCCTTCAAGGTAATGCACGTCATAGCCTGGGGCCGCCGCCCTAGCTTTTTCGTAAGCGGTTGGGGGCAAATACAAGAAGCCGGAAGTTTCGTTTTTGGCAGGGGAAGGGGGGGGGAAGTTGTCTCTCTTCGCCTGATGGAGCTCTTTTTCCTCGGCAATACGTAGCGGCGTTTTTGTGAGCACGAAGCGAACCCTATCAACCGCTCGTCCCTGCTTAAGGGGCTCCATTTTGACGGAAAAACCTGCGCCTTGGGGGTTGTCATTAATTTGCTTCAAGGCCGGTTCCAAAACGCGCCTTTTGATGTCCACATACCGCGATAACTTGCCTTCCGGGACTTTCAGCCATTGGCGCAACTTCGATAGTTCAACTTCAAGCACAGGGTTTTTCATGTTCACTACGCTTTCAAGCAATTCATACAGCGTAACGGCATATTTTCCGGAAAGGCCAATCATGAAATGCAGGCGTATGCGCGAAAATCTAAAGGGTTGCTTGATTACTTGGGAGAGCAGGGCCGGAATTTCGTAGGTTAAACGGCCTGATGCGCGGGCCGATTTGTGCGTGATGGCGTTCATCAGGTTGGAAACGCCTTCCAGCCTTTCCGTGTCGGGGCCTTCCTCCCATTCAACTATCGTGCGTGCGAGCCTCTTGGCGCTTTCCCAAATCCATGTAGCTGTCTTTTCTCCCCCTAGATCGTGAAAGACCTTGTTGACCTTCGCTACGGGTACTTCGTGAAATTGTTTGGTGAGCAGTTCATCCCAAGCCGCATGGACGAGAAAGGTCCAGAGCTTCCGATCCCGTTCGGTGTATGGCCCTTCGATTTTTGTGATGAGGACAGCGTTCGGAATAGGGATCGTCGCGGGGGTCTTTTCGTCAGGCGTCCATGGGTCTCCCGTGGCTTCGACGGGTAGCGGCAAACGCAAGAGAGATTCCGCCGTCTTGGGCATGACTTTCCCTAAAAGTGACAGATTTCGGACGTTGTCTGTAATGAAATCAAAGGAATAAAAATCCACGCTACGGTGACATTGTCAAGCCGTTTTTTGTCACCTTTAGTCCGGAATAAGTCACTTTTAGTCCGGAATTTGTCACCTTTAGTCCGGAATAAGTCACTTTTAGTCCGGAATTTGTCACCGCTCTAAAGAACTAACCATATGAAATTAAAAAATAATACCAACTTTTTTAACCGAGAACACTAGAACACTAGGAACAAAAAACACTAGAGCCACTCTACCACAAATGTACTTCCTTTCCCCATTCGCAATGGTAGGAAAAAGGAGTTCGCTACGCTCACAACCTTTCGGAAAGCGCCTTCGGCGCTAAGTATCAAAACGGGCTATAGGGAAAAGAATTGGGGCGAGGCTTCGAGAGTTGGCGCAAGGGCAGCGAAAAGGCCTGGTGGCGGGGAAAGAATGGCTCAAAAGGCAAAAACGCGCCCACGGCCAAAAAATCGGCCCTGGCGTCGTTCCTTTCCCTATGGCCCTTTTAGGAGAGGCCGAGCTGGTTTTTAAGGACCTGGTTCCAGTCCTTGCCCCCTTCCGGCATCACGCGCCGCACGTCGCGGCCTGCCGGAGCGATGGCCCGGACTTCTTCCGCCAGCTTCTCCCCACCTTCGTCCAGATCAAAGGCCAGAAGGACCACGCCGGAGGAGGCCAGCTTTTCCATGGCCCCACGGAGAAGGGCGGGTTGCTGGAGGTTCAGGCTGCCACCCGTGCTCATGTAGCGCGTCCAGACGTTCCCTTGCAGGACGTGAAAGGACATCGCGTCTATGGCGCTTTCCGTCAGGACAAGCCGCGCGTCCGTAGTTTTGGCCCGGCTGTACCAAAGCCCTTTGACGCCGCCCGAGGCGAAGCCGGTAAAGTCCCGGTTCTTGATCTCGAAGCCACAAAGGCCCTCCCGGTCATAATGGGGGAAGAGGGCGTTTTGCCGCGCATCGACCCGGACGCAGCCCGCGAAGAGCGGCAGGCTCAGGACTTCCGGGCCAAGGCCCCGGCTTGTCAGGTAGGGCAGGGAGAGGCAGGTCCGGGCCTGCTCCCAGGCCGCCATGACGGCGGCCCGGTCCCTTGTGATCGGGAACAGGTCCCGGACAAAGGCGGCTTCCGCCACGGAAGGCCGCGCCGATCCGGACCAAGACCGGAGGGTTTTGCGGACCTGGCCAAGGTTTTCCCCGGTCCGCTTTTGGATGAAGTCGATCACCGTCCCGTTATCGCCGCCATCGCGCACGGAAAAATACATCCAGTCGCCGTTTTCGTTTCGAGCGATCACGATCTTGTCGCCGTTAGGGTGGCGCATCACTGCGGAATTAAGCGAGCTTTCCCGCCGGTCGAGGACATAGCCTCGCGCCGCCGCGAACTCTGACAGGTTCACGCCTGTTTTGAAGCGTTCAAGCTCTTGATCCATGCCCTATTATGGCGCGTTTTGCGTTTTGAAACAGCTTTTTCGACGTTTTCAGGCCGCCGTTTTATTTGAAACCATGGTTTGCGGGGTGGAACTGGCCTGGAGATTGACGCCAAGCGCCTTCAATTGATGCTGGCGATACCAAATCAACTTCTTTCCAGGGATCGGATTGCAGTTTTCGACCATGAGAAGCTGCTTATCGTCCCGCAGTACCATCAATTCATCCGGAAAGGCCAGATGCCTTTGCACGAGATCGTAGGTTGTGCTTTCGGAATTGGTGACGTTTGAACTTGATCCGCTGGAACTGGAACCGCCACCCTGGCCGCCGGAGCTGGTTGACGAGGACCAACCCACGGCGCGGGCAATGGCTTGCGTAAAGGAAAACTTTTGAATGGTGGTCACACCGCAAAGCTTTGAAAAATATTCCGCCGTCTTGTGGTCGCGGCTGCCAAAATATTGCAGCACCCCGGAATTGCCGATGAAGGTTTCCCATCCCTTTTCGTAAATGCGTTCGAGCTGGGAAAGGTCCTGGATGATGCCCCAAAGCTGCATCCCAAAGCCTGCCATGAGGCCGTAAGCCTGTTCAACCATGGTCAGGCGGCCAAGGGCGGCCATTTCATCGAGAAGGAAGAGGATCGGTTTTTCCGGCTTCACCTCGATGTTGCGGGCGTTGACGGTCAAGGCTTGCTGGATGAGCAGGCGCAGCCAGCGGCCGAAGGTTTCCAGGCGATCGGCGGGTAGGACAAGATAGACCGTCATTTTCGAGGTTTTCAGGTCCTCAAACTTGAAGCTTGAGGCATGGAGGCTTCTGCGGATGCGGGGGCTGTCCAGAAAATGCGTGTGCGATTGCAGAGATGCAAGCACGTTGCTTCGCAGCTTTTCTTCCTTGGACATGGTGCGCTCTGCCGTGCTGCAAACAATGGGGTTTTCGTTCTCCACCATTTGCAAGAGCACTTCCGTCAGTGCGTCCTTGCCCATGCTGATGATGTCGCGCACGCGTCCAAGGGTTCGGTCTTCCTGCTCGCGCTCGTCAAGGGCGACGTAGAGCAAGAGGCCCATCAAAAGGGCCTTGGCTTCTTCGTCCCAAAAGGGATCGTTGGAGCCTCGGCGCGTCACGATGGAGTCGGCCAACATCATGGCGTTTTCGTTGATGTCTTCATCGTCCGGTTGCAGCCAATCCATAGGGTTGAAGCAAGCGGTCGGAAGGTCGGTGATGCCCCAGGGGTCAACGACGTGGACCTTCTGCCCCAGGCCGGGGATACCTCGCGCGGCGTCTCCCTGGCCGCGCCGGGCGGCCGTGATGCGGGCGTTTTCTCCCTTGGCAGCCCGTTGCAAAAAACGGATTTGGCTCAGTTGAGGCTATGAATGCAGGCGAGCGGCAGGATGATGCAGGATTGATTTTCGAGGCATAGCATCAAGCTCAGATTGACCGTGGTGGGTATCTGCTCG
>Ga0183098_10854_pt1 | contig 17307 bp, 21 predicted proteins | sample BioMet9_FD_128884 | JGI IMG/M metagenome (GOLD analysis project Ga0183098, IMG submission 128884) | Microbial communities from bioreactor (seeded with sewage sludge) at Lawrence Berkeley National Lab, California, USA - Biofuel... | ecosystem: Engineered > Bioreactor > Anaerobic > Unclassified ... | reverse complement strand
TGTCAGCATTCAGCTGCGCTCTGGCCTGTGCCGCAGCGTCGGCCTGCTGCTGCAACGTCTGCTGCTGCCCGACGTTTTGCGCAACGGCGTTGGCCCGCGTCGTTTCCGCGTCGGCGTTTTGTTGCAAGATGCTGTACTTCTTTTCCATCAAATCGTTGAACTGAGGTCCGAAACTCATGGTGTAACTCCTTGCCCGGCAGGGGCCGGGGTTGATGGTTAGAGAGATTTAACAGGCACCGAGAACGCACGAGACATACTCGTCTGATCGACACGATCCTGCTCGGGGAGCGCCGGCTTGACGACTTCCGCATCGATAGCGGGGGCCTGAATCTGAGGCGCAGGGCCAAACGAGAGGACCACCCGCACACCTTGGTCCCCCTGCCCCGAGTGCTCGACCTCGACACGATCGCCGTGGGTGCGAGGTGCGCGCTTTGACGCGAGCCATTTTTCAGCGTCGATCAAGACCCGAGCCGTGTTGGCGTCGATCTTCCCGGCCCTGGCATCGTCCATAATCCGCTGGATGCGAGCTTCGGCAGCCTCGCCAGACAAAGCCCTCGCGCGCGCGTAAGCGGCCCCGAACTTAGGGTATCTTTCCCGCCACTTATGTAACGTCGTATGCGCCGGCATACCCTTGGACTCGCAGATCGACATGATGTCCTCCCCGGCCGCCACCCTGGCGCAAATATCTTCGCCGAGCTCTTCACTATAGCCGCTCGGCCGCCCAATTTTCCTTGCCGGCTTCTCTGTTTTCTTCGCCATACCGCCTCCTACCGTCCCGCCTGAAGCGGGTTGTCGGCCGCCATCGGGTTAAAAATGGGATTGTCAATTTCGAGCTCGCCGACCTCGGCCTGAACGAATCCCCGTCCTTTGGTTTCCGAGGTCTCGACTAGGGGGCTGGACTGGCATTTCTCGGCCAGAAGCCGCCTTTCCATGGCTATGCGTTGCCGTGCTCGCGTCTCGGCGGAGATGTTGGGGTTCGCGCCCTCACGGAACGGGTGCAGTGAGCAGGGTCCGTCCGCCAATTTGAGCCCGGGGCACTTCTGCACATCCGCCCAGGTCAAACCGCAGCAATCACGACACTTGGCTTTAATGGCCTGTAGCGGCGTTCTCGTAGCGTTATCTGGCCGCTTGCCATTCCGATATTCATGCAGGGGACAACTCGTGGCGGGACACAAACGCACTTCAATTCTGGAGCCTCCAGCGCACCAGAGACACTTTCGTCTGATTGCCTGCATCGGCGTTATGTGAGTTTTCTTTTTAGGCATGATCTACTCCTTGGGAAAATCGGTAAAATTTCTACTTGAGCAACTATACACACCTGGGGCCGCGCGCAGGGAGGGCATAGGGGTGGGGGTTATCCACCCTCCTGGCCAGGGGATCGACAGGGGGTGGGGGGGCCAGTGCGGGGGCGCTGCTCCTCACCACGGAAGTAGCCGGTATGGCTGCTGACCCGGGGGCCATGTCGCCCTGACATCTGTTCGAGCGTGCTGCATGAATTTCACGCATCAACAAGGGGCTTTCTATTTCCCATTCCCAGGTTGGTTTGGCTGCCTTCACCAACCACCCTCGGGAGCCATTCCCGAAAAATGGCCTCCCGTAGGGATAGACACCGGGAATTGGGAATCTGCCGTATTTACGCATAGTTATAGCCGTTCCCGGCCTTTTGGGAACACGGGAACGGGAACGACAATATCCTGTTAAATCAATATGTTCCCATCCCCATTCCCGCCATTCCCGACGGGAACGTGGGAACGGGAACGGGATTTGCCATTCCCAACAGCCTTGGGAAAGTAAAAACCGAGCGTTTATGCGCTGCGGCTTGAAGCCAAAAATTCCATTCCCGGATGCCCGGGAACAGACGGGAACGCGGGAATCTGTCAAAACGGGGCCTCCTCGGTATTGGGCTCGGGAGCCCCGTCCACGAACGAACCGTGCCCTTTGGCAAAGTCGCCGCCGGGAACGTCGAGAACTCCCCTCGTTTTGCCGGTCTGGCAGGTGACAATGCGCTTGTCGCGCAAGAGCTCAGCCGTTAGCGCCTCGATCCTGGTCCGTGACATCACCCAAAAAGGCTCGGGCAGCTCATGGCGCATGGCGAACACGCCGGCATCGCCTGTCCTTTTGTACGGCCGCCCCTGCCTTGCGGCCTTGGCTACAGCCTCAACGAGAAGGCCCGCCAATTCGTCTGAGTTTCCCGAGATGCCGCGTACTTTTTCGGTCACATCGATCAGCACACCATTGTCATTGCGGATAAAAGTCGTGACGCCTCGGGCGGCCTTGCCATTGGCTTTGACCACGGCGCATTGGACGATCTTTTCCGGTGCGTAAACTTCGCCCAGGGCCTTACAGATCGCGCCGCCGCCGGTTTTGTCCTTGTTCCCGCCCTCGGGTTTGATCCACATGGCGACGACAGACCGGACGCCATCAACCAAGCCGGCGCTACCACGAACTGCTTGCCGTGCCTCCTCGGGGGTGTCGGCCGCATCTTTTCTGAAGTGATGAGATAAGATGACCGCTGCTCCCGTCTCCGCAGCCAGGGCAGAAATGCGGGAACAGACATATTGTGCATTCTCTGGTTGGTTCAGATCGAGCGCGCAGAATACTTGCAGAGGGTCAATCGCCAATACAGCGATGTCAGAGATAGCCTTAACCTGTTCTGTTAAAGCGATCCATGCGGGCGTCACCATCGGCTCTTTGGTGGCGGGGTTCGTTTTGAAGAACAAAGGTGCGCCACCCTCGACGCTCGGGAATGGGACCGCATAAAGCCCCTCGACGGGGCCGCCAAGTGCCTTTAAGCGGCCGTGGACTTCCGTGGCATCGTCTTCCGCGAAGATGCAAACGGCATTGCCCGATCCCTGCAACGCGCCGCCGAAATGACGTGGCGGCAGTTGAGCTTTGCACCGGCTGGCGGCCACGTCGCGGCATAAGGCCAAAAGCGAAAAGCTCTTGCCCACGCCGCCAGCGGCGGCCAGCAAGCTGGCTTGACCCTTTGGGATGACCCCGGCCACGAGATATTCACGCGTCGGTGGTTCACCCACATAGGCCTGGGTTGATTCCCAGGAGGCGAGGTCAAAAGCGGGAGCCTGTTGCGCCTCATGGGCCTGCCCCTCGGCTCCTTCGGCAGGAAGGACAGCACGATCTCCGAAGCCTCCAGAGTACAATGCCTTGCCAGCTTTGGAATAGTCGCCCCCGTGCTCAAGCAGGGCATATACAGCAAACGGGCTGTAGCCAGTCTCGGAATCGAAGGGGTAGGCATTGGTGCTGAAGCAGTAAAACACTGCGCCGTCTATAAGACTTGCGCTTATGCCATGATCTTTTCCGGGACGCGTAAAGAAGGTGTTCTTCCCCCGGCAGCCGCTCAGTTTCCAGCCGGCACGATCTAGATATGGCAGAATGTCGCCACGGGCATTGAAGTCAGCCCCAGGCATCAAGCGGGACTGATCTTTTTTCGGTCGCTCCTGGCCCCGCACGTCCTGTGGAGCCACATACTCGTTCAAAGCCATGGCAGCATGAATGAGCACGTCGGCCTCAGCATCCGTCAACGTCGGAATCGTGTCCCATCCGCCTTGCAGCCACTGATACCCCGGCGACGGCGCGGTCACGAACTGGCCACCGGTCCCTCGCGTTTCAATCAGCTCTTTCGGCTTGCCGTCGACTAGGCGTTGCGCCAACTTCCGATTTCGAGGAACCAGGCCCAAACGGCGGAAAGGGACGTGGTAGCCCCCTGACGGCGTTTGTTCCAAAGGAAGCCGGTCAGTCAGGCCGGGCAGTTCGGCGTCGACGATCTCGGTCCATGCCCCAAGACACTCGCCCCCCATGTCAAAATCCAAACATTCCAGGTTCCCGGACGGTGCGCCGCACACAAGCCCGATGCCTTCGGCCATGGCGAAGACCTGTCGCGCTTTGGCCTCGGTCACCCCTCCGTTCTGCCAACCGGCCAGGGTCGGAGCCTTGGCCTGTGTGGGCGTCGGCTGGAGTCCACAGGAGAGCGCCCGGAGGGCCGCCGACACAAGGTCGTGGCCCTCGACAAGCGCATCGGCATGCAGAATAGAACACGCCTCTTGTTTGGTTTTATAAGTTGTCACGCCGCCGGCCTCCCAAAATAGTCCCAGCGTAGCGCAGGCAGCGGGTGAAGCAGATGGGCTGGCAAAACATAAGCGCCCGTAAATATGCCGTCTTTTGCTGGTTGCTTGGGGAGCATCAGGTCCGACGCCCAGCCGAGAAAATGAACGACTGGACAACACCCCTCGACGATATCAACGATGGCAAACCAGTAGTTCCAACCTGCATACAACTCCTGAGGTCTAACGAGCAGATTGTACGAGAGGAGCTGTTTTTCAGGATTACGGCGCAATGTTGACTTGATATCCACATTCAGGGCATCGATGTCATATCCGCCATCACTCTGGAATTTGTGTTGGTTGGCGTGCCATCGCGAAACAAGGAATTTTTCTCTTGCAGCGGCTCCGAAATGGTACTTATGGGCAGCGTATTGTCCTACCATTCCAACCGTGGCATCCGTTGCCAGCATCTTTGCCCGCTCGTCTTGGCCCCTTATGTTCGATCGACCTGGAAAATCCCATCTTGCCGCCATGGCAAGCACGATATCTGTTTCATCTGAAGTGAGGGCGAGACTGACTACATCTTTTTCGGTGCTCATATTCTGCCCCCTACAGCATCGCGCAACAGCCGCGCGGCCTGATCCGCCATCGGGAGCCAGAGCACCAGCCGCTCGGCCCACCCGCCGGCCAGAAAGCAACCGGCGAGGGGCTGGAGGTGGAAAAGAATGGCGGCGGGGTTGACGGGACCGTGCGAGAATGCCATGGAGAACCAACCACGATTTCCCATGTTTTTCCCGCAAGGCCCGGCCGCTTGGTCGGGCTTTTGCTTAAGCACGAGCGGCCCCCCCCTCGTTCTTCCGGGCTTTCACCCAGTCCAGCACGTCCGATTCAAGCCAGCCGACAGCAGCCTTGGACAACTTGATACGCTTCGGGAACTCCCCGGCCATTTCCAGCCTGCGGACCGTGGACGGAGAAAGGCCCGTGATCTCCTTGACGGCAGGCTTTCGGATAAAACGCGTTTGCATCACACTTGCTCCTTCTGCACCGTTGTGGTGCGTCATGGGCAAACGATGCTCTGCCCAAGTACTTGGGCAGCAAGGCCCAAACCTTGGGCAAAGCCTTGGGCAAATGCAGTATGACCTTGGGCAAAAAAAAGCCCGCATGATGCGGGCGCTGATTTAGGGCTGGGTCGAGGCTATTTTTTTTTCAGGAGACGTCTCCCTCGGGCGTTCTTGGCGGACCATCCAACCACCCTGCCAGGATTTGCAGGGAAAAGCTCTCCAATAGCAGCGTCAGACTGGCTAGGAAAGTTCTCTTTGACCAAGGGGGCAAGTTGATAAGGATCGTTGATCCCGTCGCCACGCAATCGAGCGATCAGGCTTTCTGGCGTGGTCACGTCAGCCGTTGCAGGGATCGTTGATGTCTCATTCGTTGCAGCCTCGCCAGCAGGCGCGGCCTGCACCTCGGCAGTTGCGATAGACTGCGTGCTTAACAGCCCGTTGCAAAAAACGGATTTGGCTCAGTTGAGGCTATGAATGCAGGCGAGCGGCAGGATGATGCAGGATTGATTTTCGAGGCATAGCATCAAGCTCAGATTGACCGTGGTGGGTATCTGCTCGGTCCAAATGACGACAAACCAAGCCTCGGCCCAGCCCCGTGGGGTACCACAGCCGATTTTGGCCCGCATGAGCAAGCCAAGATTGAACCCGGCCACATGGATCAGGTAGCGTTTCTGGACGTTCACCCGGCCGCGCAACCAGACCCGACGCATGCCGCCGCAGCGATCCAGCGTGTGTTCAAAACTGCGCTCGACAACCTCAGTTCGCTGCCGCCCCAGGCATTTGCCGACCAATGAACCGAGGCGAATCCGATTGTTGTATACGGCGCGCCGCGCTTCGTGATCGCCGTTCCAGATGTTGAGCCCTTGCCGCTTGGGTTCGGCAATCCGGCTGCGCCAAGGACTGCCATCCAGTTCCTTGAGCACGTCACGGGAAAAATAGCCTTTATCCGCCACAAGATCGACCGGATCGTCCGTGCAGGGTGGTGTTTTGCTCACCTGCTTCAGGTTGTTCTCGGCGGCCTTGAGCGTCTTGCCCAGGGTCGTCGTATCACCCTGGTCGGCTTCGTGAATCTCGGCGGCAACCACCGCACCGCTGTCCAGATCCACCGCATGTTCCGGCTTGTAGGCCAGATGCGTCCGGCCGTCCTTCAGCTTGGCGACCTTGGCCTCGGGATCGACAGGCGAACGCCAATCCTTGTTCGAAAGGGACTTGTCTTTGCGCTGGCGGTCCAGCCGGACCAGATCTTCCGCCGTGGGCGCCTCGATGCCGCTTTCCTTGGCCATGCGCGCCAGCATCTGGCGGTAGCTCTCGCCTGTGTCACGGCGCACGATGGTGCGTAGCGCCGCGTTGGCCTCCATGGTCGAGGCGTCGACGCCGATGCGGCCGCCCAGGATCAAGCCCGCCTTGGCCAACATCTTGAGAACTCGGGCAAAGACTTCTTCATGCACGGAGAGCGGCAACCTGGCACGCGTACGACTCAGCGAGGAATGGTCCGGGACAGACTCGTGTGGCGCCAGGAGCAGGAACTCCCGCAGGGACAGGGAATCGGCGCAACGCCATTCGATGCCTCGTTCGCTGTCGATCCCCTCGAAGTACCCCACGAAGTGCATCCGAAAGTACCGGCCCGGCGGAATCGAAGGGCGGCCCTTGTCGGCATAGTACGGCTGGCACAACTTCTCGACAAACGCGTCGAACCGGAACTGCCGCAGAATATGTTGGAGGCGATCGTAGAAGGCATGACCACGTGAACGGGGAATCTCATCAAAGGCCAGAAACAACTTCCCCTGACGCTCACCCTGGTGACCAAGTCCCATGCCTTACCTCCAACCGCCCGATGTGGCTATTCTCGGCCAGATCACAGACTTTTTCAACGGGCTGTTAAATATTTAGCCCGCCACTGAGATAATCTATGTTGCAAAATAGCATACTCTGGAGATGTATTGTCTGCACTTAACCAGCAGTCAAGATATCGTTTTATTTCTTCCTTCAAGACATCGTCACGATAAACTGACGGCTTTTTGTTGATGGTGTCTATAATTGCCCAAAGTTGTTGTTGTGCATTTTCTAACTCATCTCCTTTCTCAAACCCCGACCCCAACTCGGCAGACAATTTCTCCAACACTCCAACACGAATCAAAAAGTCATGTCGCAAATCTGAATCTTCATAAACATTGATATACCCATCACTAGTGATTGAAATATTCCCTACTTTTCTCGTCTCAGCGCGTGCCCTGGCTTCTTCTAATTGCAATCGCCGCAGCTCGCGCTCTTCCTGTTCGTCATTGTTTCGCTGGCGCGCATTAGCCTTCTCCAGCAAGGATGCCTGTATTTTTCGCAGTCCCAACAACTGAGCCAGCCGTTGCTTGCTGTTCGATGGGGAAGAGGGAAATAGCTGCCAAGGCAATGCTATATCGTGGTCCAGAAAGAAAACGCGAATTGCTTCCCGGTCAAAGGCCATATTTTTGTTGTTATCGGTATATGGCAAGCCTGCATTGATAAGATGGTTTACTATCCCGCTAGCCGTCGTGTCCGTTGGCGTCAAAGATTCAAGGGAAGGTAGGGCTTCACCGCTCTTAGCGAACGATTCTATTATATCCTGCTGCACTTCAACGGAAAGCGGCTGCGTGGCTATCTGAAATATGTGCTGAAGGGTTTCTGACTCGCTGTAATAGGGGTCAGAAACAATAATCTCGTCTAACTCTTTGAGCGTGATACACTCTGACGGCCTGTCTTCGGTCATTTCAAGCCCTCCACGGCTTGCTCTCCATAAAGACCCCGGCTAGGACGTTGGAGTGCGTCTTTTCGCCCTGGTTCATGAGGCCAGGGCTAGGCCGGGGAAATCTAAGCCTGTTGTGCGAGTCCTACCGGGCCTCCCGATGATTCCCTTCCCCCGTGCCCGACTCAATGCTGATTTTTAGCTTGCCGCCGGTCGCCTTGGCGTAGCGCCGCAGGGTTTCCAGAGAGACGTTTTTCCCGGACTCAATGCGCGCCACCCGAGGCTGACTCACGCCCATGGCCTTGGCCACATCCGCCTGGGTCATGTTCGCCTGGGTCCGTGCCCCGATCATTGCCTCGATCAGGGCGAATTTCTCTTCGAGCGCGTCGTATTCTTGCCGAAATTCAGGGTCAGCCATCATCCGTTCACGGGCCTTGCTGAAAGGAATGGTCGCCATATCACTCCACCTCGCCAAGTCGCTTGACGGCTATTTCGATTTCCGTTCGCGGGGTCTTCTGCGTCTTTTTGATGAATGAGCGCAAAATCAGGAGGCGCTTGCCCGATGCGGCCACGTAAAGGCTTCGCCCAATCCCGTCCCGCCCGGTTGCCCGAAGTTCCCAAATCTTTTCTTCCACGTGCCGGGCCAGGGGCATGGCCAACGCCGCAATCCCCTTCGCCCTGAGCAAGTCCAGAGCCCGGGTCAGTTTCGCCCGGATGTCGATGGGCAGGGCCTCGAATTCGGCTTCGGCCGCCTCATTGACGAAATACGCGTCCCATCCGCTCATGGCAGCCTTTATATAATAATTGTGTTATAAACAGGCAAGATGGTTGCGCCCCGGTTCACCGTAAGTTGACCACCTTGCCCTGGTCCCTAGCCTCAATCCCGAGGATGCGGCAAAGCCGGCGCTCCCAGGCGAGTAGGGCGGCCCGCTTCTCCTGATTGTAGTGATGACGGTTGTAGATTTGGAGCACTCCTTGCAGCTGGTGCCCAAGAACCTTTTCGGCCGTAACGTCGTCAATGCCGATTTCGGCAAGCCGGGTCCGCACCGTGCGGCGTAGATCGTGTGGGGTGAATGGAGTCTGAATGCCTAGCTCGGGCAAATGGCGTTGCAGTCCACTGGAAAGCGTCAGGGGCGTGATATGGCCTTTGGTGTTTCTGCCCGACGCCGAGGTGAACACGAAGCCCGATCCGTCGTCGTACTGCCGGGCCGCCTCCAGGATTTCCAGGGCAAGGGGCGTCAGAGGGACACGGTGTGCCCGCCCCTCTTTCATGCGCTCGGGCGGCAGGCCCCACCAATCTTCCTCGATCTCATCCCACGGCAGGCCCGTGACTTCCCCCGACCTTTGGCCGGTCACGAGGATGAACTTCAGGGCCAGCTTCGTGGTAGGGTAGCTGTCCAGCTTGTCCAGGCCATGCCAGAAAAGGCGTATCTCCTCATCGGTCAGAACGCGCTCGCGGGGCTTCTCGCTCGGTCTCCTGATCCGGGTTGCTGGGCTGTCTTCGATGATGCCGCGCTCGGCCGCGAAGGCGAACATGCGGACCAGGACGCCAAGCAAGCGATTGGCCGTGATGGGGGCTCGGTCGCGCACGTCGTCGAGAAGGACCACGATATCCCGGCGCTTGATATCCACCACCTTACGATGCCCCCAGGCGGGAATGGCGTCCTTCTCCACCAGCCGGCGGCGCTCGGGAGCAGTCTTGCAGTGCCGCAACTCGCGATCCCAAAATTCTTCGAGCAAGTCCGCAAAGGTCGGGGCTGCCTTCCTCGCTCGCTTGACATCAAGTGCTTTTGCCCCCGGATCAATGCCGCGCTCCACGTCCGCCAGGGCTTTGCCGTGAAGCTCTCGGGCCTCGGCCAGGGATATGGAGGGATACTTGCCCAAGGTCATGCGCCTGGGGATGCCCTCGAAGTTGTACCGGAATACCCATGCCTTGACCCCGGTGGGAAACACCCTGATATAGAGCCCTTTCCCATCGCCCACCTCAAAACGCTTGTTCTGGGGTACAAGGCGCTTGATTTGAAGGTCGATAAGTCCCATGGATTATTACCTCTGCTCTCTGTCGCTGGGGTACAAGCTGGGGTACAAAAAGTGGTCGAATAAGGGTGAAAAAACCTGCACCGTCCTGAACAGCTTTTTAGGTCTTTCCCACGGGTTGTCAATGGGTTACTATTCACCCTGAAACGGGGTGAAAAGGCCTGAAAAGGCTACATTTTTGCTTTGGGAGCAGGATGCCGGGTGTCCAAATCACCTCGCCCCGACCAATATATTTCAAGGGGATAGGCCGTATTCGACCTGTCCCCTTTATCTTTTGGATAACCGGGTTGGATAACCTCTCGGCCAACCACACAGGATAACGAGGGAATTTTGGATAACATTCGGGCAGGCTGCGGGCTACCCCTCGTGATATCACCCATTAAAACGGCTACCCGGGAGAAGCGTTTCAATTCGATTGGAGCCATGAGGACGTTCTCCTTGGCGGATTGCCAGCTCGGGTCAAGGTGGCGCATGTCCGACTCTGCTACAGCCGGATGTGTTTTGTCGTCGCCTACCCGCGAGAATCCCAGGAGATGGTTTTCGACGCCCACATGCGGGCTTTCGAGTTCTTCGGCGGCGTCACGCGGCGCGGCATCTATGACAACATGAAGACTGCCGTGAAGAAGATCCTCATCGGTAAGGATCGGGACTTCAACGAGCGGTTTGAACAGCTCTGCTCCCACTACCTGTTCGAGCCAGTGGCCTGTACTCCTGCCGCCGGCTGGGAAGGCCAGGTAGAGTCCACGGAGGTGGTGTAAATTCTGGAGTCGTCCAGGCCGGGGGGGGTACCTCCAGCCTGGACGGGATTGGCGAGGTGGCCATCGGGCCGATTGGCTGTAAGGTGAAGTTGCGAAGCCGCACCTGCAACCAAAGGAGACCACGATGGCCGAGGACAGCATGGCATTAATCGAGTTGATGCAAAAGGCCGATGGCGGTGATTTTCTCCGCTCCTTGGCGGAAGCCGTCTTGCAGCTTCTCATGGAAGCCGATGTGGATGGCTTGATCGGAGCCAGCCGCCACGAACGAAGCGCCGAGCGAGTCAGTTACCGCAACGGCTACCGGGACCGCAGCCTTGATACTCGCGTCGGCTCCCTGCAACTGCGCATCCCCAAGCTGCGCCAGGGCAGCTACTTTCCGTCCTTCCTGGAGCCGCGCAAGACCAGCGAGCGCGCCTTGGTGGCCGTCATCCAGGAGGCCTGGATCGGGGGCATATCGACACGGCGCGTGGACGATCTCGTCCAGGCCATGGGGCTTTCCGGCATCTCGAAATCCCAAGTGTCCAAGCTGTGCAAGGACATCGATGAACGGGTCCACGCCTTTCTTTCCAGGCCGCTGACGGGAGAATGGCCCTATTTGTGGCTGGACGCGACCTCCCTCAAGCAACGCGAAGGCGGCCGGGTGGTCAGCGTCGCAGCTATAATCGCCGTGGCGGCGAACACGGAAGGCCGCCGGGAAATCGTGGGCTTGCACATCGGCCCCAGCGAGGCCGAGCCGTTCTGGTCTTTTTTCCTCAAAGGCCTTCTTCGTCGGGGACTCGCCGGTGTGAAGCTGGTCGTCTCCGACGCTCACGAAGGCCTCAAAGCCGCAATCGCCAAGACGTTCGGGGCCACGTGGCAGCGTTGTCGAGTCCACTGGATGCGAAACGCCTTGGCTCGGGTCCCCAAGTCCCAGCACGCCATGGTTTCGGCCGCCCTGCGCCAAGCCTTTTTACAGTCGGATGCTGCCAGCGCCAGCCAGACCTGGCGGCATGTCGCCGACCAGCTTCGCGGCAAATGGCCAAAACTGGCCAGCTTCATGGACGAAACCGAGCACGACGTGCTGGCCTACATGACCTTTCCGGCACAGCACCGGGTCAAGCTGCACAGCACCAATCACCTGGAAAGGCTGAATAAAGAGGTTAAGCGTCGGGCGGACGTAGTCGGGGTCTTCCCCAACGAGCAGTCCATCATCCGGCTCATCGGGGCCATCTTGCTGGAGCAAAACGACGAGTGGCAGCTGCAAAGCCGCTACATGCAGGTCGAGGCCATGGCCGAACTCAACACCCAACAAAACGAGGCGCAGCCAGCCCAAATTCCACCCAGGGCAGCCTGACCAATGGCCACCTCAAGCACACCAGAATTTACACCACGTTGACGGACGTGACCACCGCCTGGCCGGCGATGGCTATGGCCAGGTGCGTCTTGCCGGTGCCCGTGCCGCCGACGAAAACGATATTCTTGCGAGCTTCCAGAAAGCTTCCTTCATAAAGGGAGCGGATGTGAAGTTCATCGACGGGTGACGCGGCAAAGGCAAAGGAATCAAGGTCCTTGTACACAGGGAACCGGGCCTGGCCGAGCTGGTAGCGGATAGCCCGCAATCGTCGTTGCGCGGCTTCGGCCTCAAGGAGTTCCAGCAACGCCTGTTCCACGGTGACCGGCCCCGGCCGATCCAGCAGCTCCTTGTATCCGGCGAGCATGCCGGTCAGATTGAGTGCCCGCAGATGTTCCAGGATGGCGCTACGCGACATGGTGAGCCTCCTGCAGCAGTTTGTCATAGCGGGAGCAGTCGGCCACCGGCTCCTGGTTGAGCACCAGTTTTTGCGGCAGGACGACCACTGCGTCCTCAGGATGTTTCCCCTCCTGGGAAAGCAGGCTGATGACCACGTCCTTGCTGACGGTGTTTGCGGCCAGCGCCCTGCCGCAGGCGTCGGCCACGGCGAGCAAGCCATAGTGCGGCACCGCGCACAGGATGGCCACGAACTGGCGATCCCAGTCCGAAAACCGGGAAAGTGCCTCGCGCATGCGAGTCAGCTCCGCCGGTAAATCCCAGTGCGCAAACGGCGCACCGTTTCGCAACGCGCCGGGCTTGCGCTGCAACACCGGCAGATAGTGCCACGGATCGAACACCGTCTTGCCTCGGCCGAACTGGCGGCCATAGGAGGCTATCACCTTGCCCTGGCTGATGATTTTGATCTTGTCCGCATAGGCGCGGACAGTGACGGTCCGACCCACCTCGCTGACGGGGACACTGTAGTGGTTGCGGTCGTAGCGCACCAGGGATGTGCGCGAAACGCGGGCTTTATCGGCGCCGTACCCGTCGAAGGGACGAGGATCGCCAGAAGATGTCTTCGCTCCTCGGCAAACACCTCCATGATCAGCCTGTCCTGCTGGGTTGGATGGCGACGAGTCCGGGCCTGCTCAAGACACTTTTCGCGCAGGATTTCATTGAGTTCCACAAAATCCTGTGCTGTCAGCCGGGGCGTGAAGAACTGCTCCCGGACTAGGCCAACCTGCCGCTCCACCTGGCCTGGCGGTTTTGTGCTTCGCCGGGATTTGCCTTTTGTTTCTGGATGTGAGCGGGGTATTGCCGCAAAAACTGGCTTTTTTCGCCAAAATACAGTTCATTCCGGCCGTATTGTCCGGGAGTATAGCCGTCGTTGCCGCGCTTGTGCTTCTGACGTTCCTTTTCGGACGCATCTATTGTTCCGCCATCAGTCCACTTGGCGTGCTGCAGGACGGTATCGCCCGGCTCGGCAAAAAACGCCGGTATCGTTTCGCGCCGCAAAAAAACTGGCTGCGCCTCGGCGCGCTGGCGGTTTTCCTCCTCGCCTTTGTGGCCGGATTTCCGCTCGTCTTTTCCCTTTTGGAGCCGTACAGCGCCTTCGGGCGCATCGCCACGGATATCGCCGTACCGGTGTGGCAGTTCGGGAGCAATCTCCTGGCCGTGGTCTCGGCCCGGGCGGAGAACTTCGCTATAGGTCCGACACCTGTCTGGCAAAAAGGGCTGCCCGCCCTGATCGCCGCGCTTTTGAGCCTGGGCGTCATCGGCGTTCTTGCCCTCCGGTCTGGCCGCACCTGGTGCAATACGCTCTGCCCGGTAGGCACGCTCCTGGGCTTTCGCAGCCGCTTTGCCCTGTTGCGTCCCCGTATCGACGCCAAGCACTGCGTCAATTGCGGCCAGTGCGCCAGGAACTGCAAGGCGTCCTGCATCGACGCACAAAAAGCCACTACCGACGCCAGCCGGTGTGTAAGCTGTTTCAACTGTCTGGGGACGTGCCGCCACGACGCCTTGGTCTATGCCTTGGCCGGGAAACAATGTGGCGCTTCGGAAAGCCAAGCTTCCAGACGCCCCGACCTGCCCGCCGATCGTTTCTCGCCCTTGGCCTGAGTCTGATCGGCGCTCCGGTTCTTGCCGCACAGGAACTCCAAGAACCCAAGCTGCCGGACCTCACCCGCAAGCAAAGCCCGGTCCGCACGGTCCCGATCACGCCGCCGGGATCGTCCGGCTTGCCGGCATTCACGGCGCACTGCACGAGCTGCCAGTTGTGCGTGTCTGCCTGTCCCAATCAGGTTCTCAGCAGCACGGCTGACGGCACGGGCATGCTCCAACCGTCGCTTTCCTTCGAACGCGGCTTTTGTCGCGTGAACTGTGTGACCTGTTCCGAAGTCTGCCCCACCGGCGCGATCCGGCCCATCACCGCGGCCGGGAAAAGCGCAACCCAGATCGGGCGCCCCATCCTCGACCGGGCACGTTGCATCATCAATACGGACAAGGTGCAGTGTACGGCCTGTTCGCGCATCTGCCCGACGAATGCCCTGAGTCTGGTGGGCCCAAATGAGGGGGCAAAACAGCTGGCTATCGACGCGGAACGCTGCACCGGCTGCGGTGCCTGCGAATACGTCTGCCCGGTGCATCCGGTGGCTGCGATCCGGGTCGAAGGCAATCTCGATCACCGGCGGATCTAGTCCGGAACGAAAGTACGCATCACAGCCCCGACCAGCATTGCAACGGCCTACGGTTAAAAATCGTAGGCCGTTTTGGGTTGGGCAATGGGCCGTGGGCCATTTCAGGGGACAAAAATGCTGCTTTGCGGCACGGGTGCGGTCAATGCCTAGTTCGGGCTTTTTACACCTGCGGTTGGTGCCCGCGTTGCCTTCGCCGGCCCCCTCGATTATTGGGGCAGTATGTACGGTTCGCAAGCGCCCTCGGCCGGGAAGAGGACGGTCCATTCCTTCCCGCGATCCCGGCAATCCCCGGGTCCCGCGCACCTGGCGCCATCCAGGCGGAAGTCACGCGCGGGCCCAGGCTATCTCCTGTCCTGCAGTATCGAATCCATCATGCAGACAAGTGGTTTCAGGAAGGTATGCTGTATGAAAAAAATCGTGTTGCTCGCCCTTGGTTCCCTGTTGTTTGCGGGAGTATCTTTTGCGGAGGATATGCCGAAAAATGAGCCAAAAGGCACGGATACCAATAAACAATCGCTCTATAAATCTTCGCCGCGGTTGAGCTATCATAGCCGTGAGACGGAGGGGCATCCTGAGCTTGAAAAGCTGAAACCCATGCTCAACCAAATGGGGAACAGTTCAACAGGCATTGTTACGCCTGGTGGCGCGGGTATGACTTTCTAACTCGCCCGGGCACGTACCCCGTGCGGAGTGATGGCAAAAGCGGTGTGCCTGGGCCGACCCGCCAAAAGGCAGCCTATCCCTGGTCCGGCCAGCAGTCCTGTTTCGATTCGCTCGGGCAGGCCCTCCCCTGTGCGGGCAGCGGGCAAGACGGGCAGTATGCGCCGGGGCGTCCCTGGCCGGAGCCACGTTTTACCCTGCCGGGCGCGGATCTTGTCCTTGACCGGTTGACCGGACTCGTCTGGCCCAGGGATGCGGGCTGCGCGGTTTGGCCGCTGTCCTGGGACGCCGCCCGTGCCTGGGTGGACGCGCGCAACCGGGACGGTTTTCTCGGGTACGCGGATTGGCGCCTGCCCCGGCGCCGGGAACTCCTCTCCCTCACGAGCCTGGCCCATGCCCGGCCGGCCCTTCCTCCTGGGGCGCCGTTCACAGGCCTTTTCCAGCATTGGCATTGGACGTCCACGCCTGCGGCGGTCAACCCGGGGGATTATTGGCGTATCCACCTGGAGGGCGGCCGGATGTTTCCCGGGCATGGCCAGGGGGAGCATATGGTGCTGCCGGTCCGCGGCGAGAGTTGGCTTCTCCCCGAATCGCCGCAACAGGCGGCCTTGGCGTGGCATCCCTGGCCGCAACCGCGTTTCGAGGTCTTGGCCCAGGGCGTCCTGGATCGTCTGACCGGCTGTGTCTGGTCCGCGGAGGTGTTTCCCCAGGAAGGCGAGGCCACCTGGCAGGAGGCGCTCGATGCCGCGAGGCGGATGCCGGACTGGCGCTTGCCCACCATCTGGGAATTGGAATCCTTGGTGGACACGTCCCGCGCCCGGCCCGCGCTCTCGCCCGGACATCCCTTTGGCGAGGGGCTCGGTGGCGTGTGGTCGTCCACGTCGAGCGGCTATGATCCGGCCTGGGCCTGGGTGTTGTATTATGACAAGGGCGCGGTCGGTGTCGGATACAAGCCGGGAAAGCACTTCAAGTACATCCTGATTCGAAAATAGCCTTTCGCCTGGCCTCCGGGGACCTCGCGCGTGGCGACCAGCGCGCAAGTGGCCGGAGGAGGCGCCTCCGGCGGCCAAAGGACTCGCGCCCTTTGGAATCCCGATACGATGTGAGGCGGTTGGGATTTCAGGCTTGGGGCAAGGAAAGACCTCCCGGGAATTGCGCAGCGGTCTCGCGTGCGGCCTGGTGCCCGGTCGCTTGCGGGGCTGGTTCCGGTGCCAGGGAAAACACAGTGCGCTCTCTTGACAACTTTACGCAAAAGTGGTGTTCAATAAACCTCTATCTCTCTTGATAGAAGCGAGAATGCATCCGTGTGAGGAGGGAAACAGCACCTCACCCGGGGTCTTGAGGCTGGTGTTTGCGGAGGTCGTACACAAGCGTTGATGGGACTGGCTGGGAGGTCGGCGCATGAAACGGATCGGAAAGCCACTTCTGTTCGTTTGCCTCGGAATAGCAATAGCCTTCCCGCTTTTCAGTCTCACCTATTACACCATGGTACGGACCTCGACTCCGCTTTTTTGCGCCTCCTGCCACGAGATACAAGACGCCTACAATACCTGGCGCACCGCCACGCACACCAACAATTCCCGGGGCGTGGTGGCCGACTGCATGGACTGCCATCTGCCCGCGCCCCACGATACCTTTGACTTTTTCTTCGCCAAGACGCTGCACGGCCTCAAGGATGTCGTGGCCCACTTCGTCGAGGACCAGTCCCACTACGATCACGCGAAAAGCCGGGCCCAGGCCGCCCGGGACATCAAAAACGACCAGTGCCTGAAGTGCCACCGCAACTTGCTGTATTTGCCGAACAAGCAAGGCGGCATGTTGGCCCATCGCCAGGTGCTGTATGCCCGGCCCGGCTATGAGAAGCGTTGCACGGACTGCCACCAGAATCTCGTGCACGTCAAACGTCCGTACTACCGCTATCTGTGTAACCGCTCACAGGGTCAAATTTTGACCTCATGAATCCAGGCGGTTTCTGGACAGGTCCCAGCGAAGAAAGCGGTCATGGCGTCGACGAGAACCGGAAATATTCTCTTCTCCCGAAGTCGGCAGGT
>Ga0183098_10853_pt1 | contig 17485 bp, 20 predicted proteins | sample BioMet9_FD_128884 | JGI IMG/M metagenome (GOLD analysis project Ga0183098, IMG submission 128884) | Microbial communities from bioreactor (seeded with sewage sludge) at Lawrence Berkeley National Lab, California, USA - Biofuel... | ecosystem: Engineered > Bioreactor > Anaerobic > Unclassified ... | reverse complement strand
TCTTAGCACCTCTCCTCCTAAAAGGGGGTGAGCTACTACGGTATTTTCTCGTCGGAAGGGGGTGAGCTACTACGGTATTTTCTCGTCGGAAGGGGGTGAGCTACTACGGTATCGCTCTCAAAAGGGGGTGAGCTACTACGGTATCAAAAAGGGGTGAGCTACTACGGTAATTTTTATTTAATATATTGATTAATTTTATCTTTTCTAATGAACTCAAAGGAGAGGTAAGCTACTACGGTAGCAAAATAGGGGTGAGCTACTACGGTAATTGCCCCGGAACCCTTGCCAATCAAGGGTTCCGGGGAAGGCTTCATCCCTTCTGCTTGTCGAACCGCACAATAAGGTTTGGCCCTTTACTTTTTGTTTCAATTATAAACCCAGTTTCTTTAAGCGGTTTTAATACAGATTTTCGAAAATTTTTCTTATAGCTTTCAAGGTTTGTCTCTTTTGACCCGGACAATAAATGTATCTTTACCCATGGAATGATTACTTCTGGGCCTTCTTGTGATTTAACAAACGCATGGAACCATTGCCCCCCTGGGGAAAGGCTTAGCCTTAAATCCATATTTAACATGGTAAAATCATAAATACCAAGCAATTTTGAAATAGTTTTATTGAGATTGGCGATAATTTTCCCCTTTCCTTTATTCTCAATCGCAAACTCTGGCAGTATTGATCCATAATATTCATTCCCACCAAAAGAAATATGTAGCTTTCCATTAAACAATCTTAAAAGCTGTTGCTTTAAAATTTTCCTATTTTCTCCAGAATCATCTTTATTTAAAGCTTTTAAAAGTTTATACCTCGTTGTTGAAATACGGAAATCATGGTCATCTGCAGCAAGTTTACATAATTGTATCCAGACAGAAAGCTCTTCTTGCCTCAGCTCTTCACCGGAGTAAGAAACCTCTAGATCTTTATGCCAACTAGCAATTGGCGTAAACTCATTAAATTTATACCTTTCTCCAGTTCCTGTCGTGAACAATCTAGATCGAATTGCGGCATTTGCTGCTGGTACAAACTCGGGAAGAAGCGAAAGTTGTACAAAACGCTTTTGCTTGAGCTTAGTTACTGCATCACACTCTTTAACTTCTCGGCTAGATGGTTTGGAGTGCTCTACGTCTTTGCTCTCGCCCAAGGTCTTTTTCAAGGCCTCAAGGGCTTCCTCAAAGGGCAGTTGCAGCAACGCGGGGTCAACCTCTTTGACGGTAGCACCCACGCGATCCAAATAATCGCTTATAACCTGGTATTCTTCTGGAGTTAATTCCTGCGAGTCGTCAAAGTCGTCGAGGCTCACGGCGTTTTCTTCGAAAGCCCCCATGAACTCCGCCACGTCGGGGGGGACCGGAATACCACGGCCAGGACTGGCCATGCCTAGGGCCTCCACCGCTTTGGCTGCCATCTTGAGATGCTGCTCATTCTCTGAGGGATCTTTTTTCCGCATGGTGCTGATGATCTCCGCGAAAGTTGCCTGAGAGGAAACAACGCCCTGACCGATAAGATGCTTGACGAGCCGATGCAAGATCGGTTCAGATTTGTCGCTAACCATGAGGCCTACTCCTGATGGTTGGTCCGGCTTTCGCCGGTGGGCCAGGGGGTGCAACCCCTGGCCCTAAATTTTTGGATGCCCGGATTTAGCTGACGTGTCTCGTTTTATTTTATCTCTATCGGGCTGTTTTAATACCCCATATCGGCTAGATATTTGTGCAAAGCCTCGCGGATGATCCGCGCCTCTTTCTTCCGATTTTCAAAGGCATACCGTCGCAATCGCTCATTGAGAAGGCTATCGATCTGAAGGCTTTTCGGGACGAGTTGGCTAGACTTGACTGTAGCCGATTGCGCTGGCTTCGAGCTGGTCTGTACAGTATGCCCCTCTGTGCTTCGAATCAGGATATCCTGGTCATCGCCTTGCAATGGATTGTTGCCTAGGCCTTTTTTCATGTTCAATTCCCTCCCAACGCCTTGAGGATCGCGCTGCCAAAAGTTCGGTAATCCTGGGCTCCGGTCGATGAAGAGGCATAGCTGAAAATGTCCTGTCCATGACTCGGGGCTTCGGCCAGGGCGACATTGTCGCGGATCGGATCGTACACACGGCCCGGGTAGGCCGTCCGGATCGCCTTCAAGGCATCGCGGTTCAAAACTTTCCGCCGGTCGTAAAGGGTTGGCAGCACTCCGAGAATTTCCAGGCTAGAATTGATCGCGTCCCTAACCTGGGACACGGTCTTGTCCATGAGCTTGAGCCCGTCCAAAGCGAAAAATTCCGTTTGGCAAACGATGACAACATGGGAGGCGGCGGCCAGGGCGTTCACCGTGACAAGCCCTAGATTCGGTGGGCAGTCGAGAAGCGCAAACTTGTAGCCGTATGTTTCCACATTGGCCAAAGCGCGGGCCAAAAGCCTTTCCCGGCCGATCTCCCCGCCGAAAGCCAGGTCCGCCCGGGCCATCTTGTCATTTGCCGGAATCAAGTCCCAGGCTTCCCCCGGCCTGGCCGCATCCTCAAAACCGACCTGCCCTGCCATGAGTTCAAAAACCGTGGGGCCGGAGCCGTTCACGGCGCAAGCCCGCGTCAAATTTCCCTGCGGGTCCAGGTCCACAAGCAAGGGTTTCTGCCCGCTGAGAAGGTGCAGCGCTGCGGCCAAATTCAACGCGGTGGTGGTTTTGCCGACGCCGCCTTTTTGGTTGGCTATGGCGATGACTTTCAAATCATATCCTCATTTGTTTAATGTTTTATATGAAAATTGCTTTATATTTTTCATTTGGCATATTTCTTGGCCTACGTCAAGACAATATATCTTTTATTTAAAACATAAATATATTAAAAAATAATCATATTTTAATATAAAAATATTGTCATATTTCCTCTTGCCTTTGGGGTGGGCCATGGCTACGGTAGGAAAAAGTCATACCAAGGAACACAACATGCCCAGCGTTGAAAAGCTCAGCATAGCCCTTACGCCAGACCTGGCGGCATTGGTCCGCCAAGCCGTCGAGGAGGGAGGATACGCCTCGACAAGCGAGGTCATCCGCGACGCCCTCCGCGAATGGACCTTCAAGCGTGCTTACCAACGGCAACAGCTTAATGAGGTCAGGCGGCTTTGGGCTGAGGGAATCAGTAGCGGCCCCGGTTGCTTTTCCGGCATCGATGAAATCATTGCGGAAGCCAAGAACCGCTTCCATGCTGCACGCGAAAACGACTAAAGCAGCATGCAAAAGCCTAAATTTTTACGTGCGGCAGAAAATGATCTGCTGGAAATATGGCTATACATCGCAGAAGATGACCAAGATGCGGCAACACGACTGCTGTTGACCATTCAGTCAAAATGCCAGCTTCTTGCGGAAAATGGAAAACTTGGGCCGGAGAGGTCAGATATAGCGCCAGGCATGCGCTATTTTGTTGTTGGCAATTTTCTTATATTGTATCGTGAGGTTGATGAAACCGTTGAAATAGTAAGAGTCTTGCATGGGGCACGGAATTTGGAAACAATTTTTAACACCAAGGATGATTAAATCGAGGGAATAGAATATGTTTACCTGGGAAGACACTATCCCAATGGTTGGGAAAGGTGATTTTTATTTTTTCCGTAGTGCTAAGAATAAACCGATGAAGGTTGTTAGATGCTACCCAGAGTATACTGGCTATATCGGCAAGTTGTATTATGGAGACACTGAATTTACCATACACGACTGGCTCACGGAAAACGAAACGGAAGCAAGCGGTTATTGGGCAGGCCCAATAGAGACGCCGCGTTTGTAGCCCTCGTGTTACTGCTCTTTTTCGAGGTTCACATAACGTCCCTTCCGAGACAGACCAAAATAAACTATTTCAACCTGTTACTCCCGCCGGCAGGCTTCGATGCAGGCAACAACCGCCCAAACGTGCTCGTCCTGCATACGCGGAGGCGGTTGCGTATGCAGGACGAGCACGGCGAGGGGCATCCTTTCGCCCAAGCCTCCCCGCAAAAATGGGCTGTTTCCGGTATGTGTTTTGTGTAAATTGAGCCCCGAGGGGATAGGCCATATCAAAATTACGCCTGGGGGAAAAATGAATCAGATTGAATATTGCTACTGCATAGGCGGCGATAGTAGTTTTATTAGAGATGTAACTCAATTTTTAGATGAAGAAATGCGTCCAATTTTTGATGAGTTAAATTGGAAAGAAAACGCTGAAAAATTTAAAAAAGTACAATCGCTAAATGTCCGCCGCGTTTATACGGCAGATGCGTTTTCTAGTGGATTTCTTATTTTGGGAACTTATGTGTTTACAAAATTTTCAGATAAGATATTTGAGTTCATTTTTGCAGAAAGGATGAGAGGTCGCTTCAATACGATAATGCGTAAAATACTAGACAAAGTTTGGCCGTTAAAGAAAAAAAGCATTGTTTATCAAAATTTAGCCTATATATCTGACATGGATGTTTCGATTGTAATCAGAACAGTTTTGAATTGTGAAAGTGATCTTGAAGCAGTATTTGAGGATATGAAAAAGGTTTCAATAGTTGCTTATGAGTGGTTGATATCCAACGGGAAAAAAGCAAATATTCATTGCTATACGATAAAAGATGGGCGTTATCCGCTGGTCCCTTCTTTATTTAATTCTATTGAAGAAGTAAAATGAAAATTTCTGTGAATCCAGCAACGGTAGAATGCAAAGCTAATACCACTGTTGATACTGCACATTCTAATTTTACAGCAAAGTCAGCGACCGTTACCATTGCAAGTGGGCTAAACACAGACAAAAAATAACGCCTAAAACTCTTCTTCAATTTTCTTCACTTCCTGTACTGGCCGTCTGTCGGCATCTTCTCCGACCTCTTCCGCGCCGAAGGACAGATTTTTCACGACTCCGCCAGACGCCGCCGCAATGTCGGCAAACGTGATCTTGGCCAGCTCCTTCCGGTCGCGGAGATTTTCCCGGACGATCCGTGTTGCCTGCGCCTGGATCACCGCTTCATAAAAGTTGCGGACCTCCCGGCCATTGCCAAAATCTTTTCCTCGATTTGTGTAACGGTTCTGAAAGTATTCAAAAGCGGCGGTCTCCGCCTGCTTTGTGAGCACGAATTGACCCTTGTTCACCGTACGGTGGAATATCTCGGCCAAGTCGCCCGGCTCGTAGTCCTCAAAATGAATGGTGCGCGAAAAACGCGACTTTAAGCCAGGGTTGCTTTCAATGAATTGCTTCATCTCGTTTCCATATCCGGCAACGATGACAACAAGCTGGTCGCGTCGGTCTTCCATCTCCTTGAGCAGGGTATCAATAGCTTCCTGGCCGAAGTCGTTCCCGCCGCCCTTGGTCAGCGTATAGGCCTCGTCGATGAACAAAACGCCCCCCAAGGCATTTTGAATGACTTCCTTGGTTTTAGCCGCCGTCTGGCCGACATAGGGGGCAACCAGGCCGGCCCGGTCTGTCTCGACCGTATGCCCTTTCGACAACAGGCCAAGCTGGCAAAACATTTCTCCGATGATCCGGGCAACCGTGGTCTTGCCGGTGCCAGGTGAGCCGGTGAAAACCATGTGCAGGGTCAAAGGCCCCGTCGAAAGCCCCTCTTTTTTGCGGAGCTGCATTGCCACGACAAATTCCCGAAGAGCGTCTATCTCGCGCTTGACGCCATCGAGGCCGACAAGGGCGTTTAGATCGTTGATGCAATCGGCAAGGGTGCGCTCGCGCCTCGTGGCGTCCTTGGTCGAGTATTGGATTTTGGGCAATGAAACCTTCGGTGTGTGGATTGGTCCTTCGTCCTCCACGTCGCCAGCGTTGCCCGCATCAAATTGCATGGGGGGACAAATGTCCGGCAAACGTCGATATAGCCGCACAGCAACAAAGCCTAGAGCTAGCACCAAAAGCAAAAAGGCATGATCCTTGACGGCTTGAAACTGTAATCCGACGAAAGTGATACCTGCGGCAAGAAGCGGATATTTGTACTGCGCGAGCATATTTCACCTCAATTGTAAGGATTCGCATCAACGCGATGTTTCCACTCTTCGCGCCGATAGTAGTAGGCCTTTCCGCATTGTATCGGTGATTGCCCTGGACGAAAAATAATTTGCTCATCCAACCTCATGCCCATGATCTCCTCAGGCTGCATGAGCATACGCTTGACGGCCTGGCGGTTTTCGCCCTGACTTTGGCCGGAAGTGCCAAAGGTTTGATGCACTCCAGCGTTTGCACTGGATGATTCGTTGAGGCTTTCTTGTTCCGCCGTGAAGCTTCCGAGCATATTTGATACTTCATTTGCTGTTTCGTGGCTATTTACGGCAGAAATTTGAATGAATGTCGAGTTGTCGAACCATGTAGCTTTTCCAGCCTTTCCCCATTGCGTCTCTATCTGGCCAACGCTTTGATAGTAGAGCAGAAGGCTAATTTTGTATTTTCTGTATTCTGCAAGGGCAATTTGTAAAGTATCCATGAACCCAAGGGATGCCGCCTCATCTACCAGGAACAGGCAGCGTCCGGCTTTCATGCCTTCAGCGTTTACAATTGCCTTCATGAAGCTGCCAAGAAGCACGCGGACAACTCCAGGCGACTGTTTGGCAACGGAACTTTTAATGCTTAAAAAAATGTCAACTTTACCATCTGCAATGTCAGCCAGATTCACACTATCATCACTAACAATCTTTAATAGCCTTTCGTCGTGCATCCATGTTGTGACGTTTGACGCCTCGGCATACACGCCACCAAAAGTTTCGTCAGGCAATCCTATGAATGGTGTGAGAAGTGAAACAACCAAGGGATGCCGCTCGTTGGCAATGATCTCTTTAAACCGCTTCACAATGCCGGCCTGTCCTAAAGCTATCAACGCCGCGAACGTCCGTAAGCTCCGCTCCTCCACTTGGTCGGACAAGATGATAAACGCCAGGATGGCCTTGATGAGATTTCGGCTCGATGTCTTCCAGAAATCTCCGCTTTGCTGCTTGTCGGTTTGCGTCTCTCCTCCTAACCAGGCGGCCACGTTGTCCAAGTCCTGTGCCGGGTTTTCACGGTCGATCCAGGACAGGACGTTGCAACCAAGGTCGAACAATTCCGGGTCGAGCACGTAGACTTCGCGGCCCCGCCTCTCCCGGTCCCTCTTGGTTACGCTCCATATTTCCCGGGCCGGATCGTAGCAAACAAGAGAGCCTTGCCATTCCAAAGAGGTCGGTATTGCGCTGGATGTGCTCTTACCTGAGCCGGCACCACCGATGTTGAGCCCGTGTCCAGAACTTTGGCCGCTGCCGGGTTCATAGCGGAGCAGAGGGGCCTTGCCTCCCTGCCCCCAGGTCGCGGGATTCCTCGGATCGTATGCGCCGGTCCTGGGGACGCGGTAGGCCTCGCCCAGGATAACCCCGCCCATGCCGTACTGTTTGCGCATCTCGTCGATGCTCTGAAATCGTGCCGATCCAAACAAGCCGGACTCAAGGCGCTTGGGGCCGGCAACTCTCGGAAGCTTGCCCATGAGCTTCCGGGCCGCTCGGTCGTAGGGAGCCACACCAAAATATGGCAGGAACCCCACGGCCACAGCCAGGACGATGCCGGCCACGGCGTAGAAGTCCATCCATTGCAACCGGGCAAGCGGCCCGTACTGTGAAAACTGCGCCAGGCGCTGCCATTCGTGCCAGCCGGTCAAAGCGCCGCTTGCAAAGCAAGCCACGGCCGCCAAGCGGACCTTGCTTTGATCTGTTACCCTGGCTGCGGCCAGGATCGCGGCCAAGGCCAGGAGCAGACCAGGTCCGAGGGTTTGGCCTGTGACCTCACCTCGGGCAAAAATATAATACAGGTCTGCATTGCCAACGCTGTGCCAATAGATGGCTACTTTTTTGGTTATATACCCACCAAATGATCGTGACCAAAAAAAGAACAAAAAGGGGAGAAGCCAAATAAATAGTTTCACCAAAAGGTGAATTAACTGTATAAAAATATACATACAGCCCACCAATTTTACTATTTTTTCAATACCATTTCGTCAGCTTTTGGAGCCCTAAAAGAAAGATCGCCTGGACCTTTCATCAAAAGAGCAAATGTGAAATGCTCTTTATTCATCATATTCAATTCTATGCCTGCAATCACTTGCAGGCTGTACACACCTGGAGTTAGCTTTGCAGCACCGACGCTTCTATTATCAACAGCACCCCCAGATATATTCTTTGTATCGCTAACAAGGGCATTACCCTCAATTTTAATTTGTGATAAAATAGTTTTTGAAGCTGCCCCCTTATCATCATATCCAGAATCAATTGCGAATTGGTACAGTCCAGCCTCTTTAACTACTAAAAAAGTTTGAACCTCAACAACAAACTGGTTTTTCCCGTATTTAACGCCTTTGTTGCTAAAGTCTGATGTATCCCAACTGAAATTTTGCGTCTGGAACGCGCCGTAATCAGCCTCGGACATCGCACTTAAAGATTTCGGAAAGGGCCGCACATAAACAATTGCTCCTGGCATCGTTTGCACTTGCGCTTTGTTCTCTTCCTGTTTGGGCGCGGCCTGGGCCTGCGCCTCATCCGGCTTCACGACTTCGACCTTGCCCGGCTCTTGCGGCACAGGAGGAGAGGGAGGCGCGGGCGGAGTCTGCGAAAAGGCCACCTGGGGCAACAGGGCCAAAACGATAACCAAAAGAATAGATTTCATTTTTTAACCTCCACGCTTGACTTGGTGTTTTGTTCGCGAACGCGTCCGAAAGAATCATCCGGTTTTTTCGCTGGTTGTGCCAGGTCATCAAGGCTTTGCCCTGGTTTGACATCCTTTGGAGCTGGTGCGGCAAAAAGAGGCGCAACAGGAACGGCCGGAGCTGCAACGGATGGAGCTGGGGGAGTTGGCGCGGAAACCGGAGAGGGAGGGCCTGGCGGTGCGACGGGTGGCGGGCCGCCTTGGGCCGTTACTGGTGTTGATGCCGGCGATGTGGTGGTTGTGGTCGAGGCCAGGACAAAACACAGCATGATCACCACCACAACAGAGACCTGCAAAATCGGATCGCTTTTTATGGCCTCAATAAAGAATTGTATGCCGATGCCGTTGAGGTCTTTTGCCATTTTTCACCTTCCTATTGCCCGGCCACTACGCCGAAAGGTGGCCTGAAGTCCGAAGCCGGCCGCACGAGCAGCCAGAGCACGGGATAGCCCGGATCAGCCGGAAAGGTAGAACAAAGCCCATCAGTTAGATAGATGACAAGGCCGGGCCGCCCTCCATGCTCTTTGAGGTACTCAAAACCGGGCCGATAGGAGGTCACGCCCCCGCCGGCTAAAACCCCGGGGTAGCCGAGAGACAATTGCTCAATCCCGCGCACCTGGTCGTCAACGTAAATGGCAGTAACCGGCCGCGTGGCGCTGATGCCGGCAAGGTATTGGTTGGTAGTTGCTACTTTTTGAAGGTCGCTGCCCATGCTGCCGGATGTGTCCGCGATAACCACAACCGGCCCACTGGTTTCGGTCAAGGCCTTGTCGAGCGCAGGCTTCGCCTGAGCGATGAAGGACACCGACGCATCATAGTCCCTTCTGACTTCGGTTCCCGGCTGGGATTGCCGGCCTTGCTGCATTTGGGCAGCTAAATCAACACGCTTAAATGTTCCTGGCACTTCCTGTGCGTTTTGGGGCTGTGTCATTGTGACTTGGACAGGGGACGACATATTTCCCGGCCGATTGTACCACCAACCAGCAACGGCCAAGCCAGCAACAAGGATTACTACGCCTACCCAAGATCGACCTTTTGACGCACCTTGTATTTTTTGCTGTTGTGTTGCTTGCATGGAAAATTCCTAACGGGAAAGTTTTAATTTTTGTGTTTGGTGTTGTTTAACTTCATTTTGTCGCTGCACATACCTTGCATGCAGTTCTAAATTATGTTGCGCCTCCATCGCTTTAAGTTTTTGCTGTGCTAATGACAAGGCTTCACTTGCTGACGCTGCCTTTGTTTGAGCCTGGCTTACGAGCTGGCCCAAACCTAGGCTCGTTGTTCGTAATGTTGCCTTTACAGTAACTTGGTTTACTTTTGTTTTTTGAACATTTTCAATTTGTTTAGTTTTCTTATTCTCTGCTTTGACCTTGTTAGATTGTTTATTTTTTAAATCAATAATCTCTTGCGCAGACATTTTTTTCTCTTGGCGAAGGCCTTGCTTAGCAACTTTTTTAAGATCATCAGAGTATATAGATAGTTGTGTTTTGTGGCGTGACAAAGCAACATATTCTTTATTAAAACTGTTGCGACTTTTTGAAGACAATTCAACAATTGCTTTGTTGACTGATATCCCTTGCGACTTATGAATTGTCAAGGCATAGCCGTAATCAATATTCTTATATTTTTCGCAGTCAATAGCAACAATACTTCCATCATCTTTTTGTATTTTTATTGTTTTAACAGAAGAATCACCACCTTTCACAAATTCTTTAACTGTACCAAGCTCATTGTTTCTCACATTGAGCTTATAATCATTTTTCCCAAATATAACGCGTTCGTTAATTGAAAAATCACGAGAAATTTCTTTCCCATTGGAGTTGAGAACAGTTATTTTTTGTTCAGAATTTTCAATTCTTCCATCCTTTTGAAGATAAAACCGAACCTCTTTATTAATCTGTTCCCGCCGCGTATTTGAGTCAGTCAAAACAATACTGTTACGCCCAAAAGCAACATCTTCTGCGTACTCTTTTGCCGCCATGCGGAGACGATTTCTTGATGTTTGACACTCCACAACCTGCACTCTTCGTTCAGATTTGCTTAAATCTTTTTCGGAGTTGGCAAGGGCGTCGATTTGCTTAACAGCTTCAACGATGTTTTTGTCTTTGGCGATGGTTTTGCCAATCCGCAAAAGCTCCTGCTGATCCTCCGGCCTGCTGGCATCATATTGGCGGCGGATCGATTCGAGCTTGGCGGTTTTCATGCCGGCATCCTGCATCCTGGCAAACTCGTTCCCTGCGGCAATAGGCAAAAGTTGATTCCGATCGCCGACTAAGACAATTTGCATATTATGCTTTTTAGCTATTTTAATTACTTCATTCATTTTTTGTGTACCTGTCATTGAGCTTTCATCCATGACCAGCAATCCACCGCGCAATAATTCGTTGATTTTTGATTTATTTTTGATACAAAAAAAATCAATTGTATTTGATTTAATTCCTGTTTCTTGTTCTAAAATATTAGCAGCTTTTGCACTTGGAGCAACACCAAAAATCTTTCTTCCGTGTTCATTAGAAATATCATTAACAGCTTGCAACAATGTCGTTTTCCCTGTTCCAGCATAGCCTTGAACACCACAAATAAAATCTTTTGTTTCCAGAATATTCTTGGCGGCCTGTTGTTGCTCATCATCAAGTTTATACCCCTTGTTTTCATTAAGTTTTATATTGTATACATCAAGACTTTGTGAAGAATCAACCAAAGTTTCCTTGCAGCTTCCTTGCCCGTCAACCATTGAGTTTATATTTTCTTTTTCTAACTTCAAAAACGACTTTGAAATAAATTTTTCATGGGCAAATTTTTCAATTTTATCTCCAGCTTTTAGCAAATCTTTGTCAGAATTAATACACCTATTAACCTCTTCAACAGAAACAGGCATACATTCTATAGCTGCTTGTTTTTGTGTTTCTTCGATCAACTCCAAGCGAGTAAATCCCGCTTCTGTCTCTATAATTTTCCCCTTCGCTTTTTCATAAATATTATTTATAAATTCGGCATTATTTGATTTTTCAAAAGAATTAAGTCGTTCTGCCGTCACAATTTTTAATGGAGTATAATTTGATTTAATTGCTATATCATTCCATATTTTTTCTGAAGATTCCCGATCAAACTTTTGTTTAGTTTTCCTTGAGTTTACCGCCGCAATCTGATTTAGTTCACCATCAGAAATGTTTTCATATCCTCTCTCATTTTTAATTAATTCTGCCGCATTTAAAACTTGTTTTCGGCGCGTAGAAAAAGCATCTATAACCTTGTCGTCAATATGTGAAAATTCAAAATAATTTTCTTCTTTCCCATTTTTTGTCTCAATAATTCTCGACCTAAGTTCAAAACCAGCATCAACTAAATTTTTTGCAAATGCGTGATCAACAACTCTACCAATCGCATTTCTATGAGCACAAATTGCGGCGAAATCTAACGCCCTATTGTTCCCTTGCTTGTCCAATCCTGAGTTTAAAAGAAGCAAATGGGTATGCAATAATGGCTCACATTCTCTGTTCACCTCGTGTTGAACTGGGACGAATAAACATCCGCGAGCTTCACCAACACGCGACTTTCCTTCAAGCTTGTATTTATAGGTTAATAGTCCTGATTTCTCCATATAAGAAACGCCTTCTTTTATAGCATTATTCCAGGAATTTTCTATTTTTTCTCTGACATATTTATCACCTAAAGAATATTCTATTCCGAACGATTTAGAAGCGCTAAAAGTTAAATCTTTAGCCACCATTTTCCTATTTGAAACAAGCTCGTTTATATCTTCCTGAGTTACATCTTTATTTTCAATACGACTCGCATTATTTCCTAATATTTCAAACTTCTGTTTTTCATTAAAATAATAGTTATCCTTCGCATAATAGTGTCCTATTCTCTCTTTAGAAACACCTCGTGGTGATGCCAGCATTTACACACCCTCAACTATTTAATTCATTAAAAAAATTATCAATTATCCCGGAAGCCTTCCCAAAAATATCCTTTACCTCATTCTCACAATCTGCTTTATAAAGCAACCTACTAACACCAAGTTGAGACTTCATTGTCGACCGCGCTATTGCCTTAAATATTTCTATATTTTTCAGTGACAAAATACCATTAATTTTTTCTAATTCTCCAAAAATTTTCGCCAAAAATTTTGCCAATTCTGCACGGTCAATATCTTCCTGCTTTTGATTTTCTAGAATTTTATCACGCACATATGCTGACAAATTTTTCCCTTCTGATTTTGCCAAATTTTTTAGCATACTATGCTCATCATCTGTGACTCTTATGCTGATTGATTTTGCCATGTTCACCCCTAGCGCTATGTAAGACAATGTCCTACAAATTAAAACAATAAATTTATAGTGTTAAATAAAATGTAAGACATTATACGACAAATATTCAAAAAGTCAATTTAGGATTTTCTCCTGGAATATCACAGCCGAGCCGGTGGGCATGTGTCAACCGTTTCCCTCAGGAAACGGCGGCGGCGGGAGACGCCGCCAAAATCCTTCACACCTCCAAGCCATTTTCCTCTTGACGGACTGCCCAAAAACTCCTTAAAAGCCTATTATTCGGAGTTTCCCAATACCGTCAACAACAACCTAACGCAAAGAGAGGATATCATGGCCAAAGGTAAAAGCTATACGAAGACCCAAGTCGAGAGTGCAAAAAAATATCTCCTTGGACTCCCTGCGCCCGAGAAAACAAACTTTTCCGCGCTCGACGTGATCGAGGAGATTGATGGCGTCATCAAGGAAAAGTTGGAGCAAGGACACTCCATGGAAGAAATCGTCAATGGCTTAAACGCCTCCGGCATCGAAATCAAACTTTCCCGCTTCCGTGCTGTCTGGTCGAAGCTGCATCCGACGCGCCGGAAACGGACCAAAAAGGAAAAGAATGTCCAGGGCGATAAAACAAAAAAAGTATCCGTGGCGGAAACTGGCGACAACGATTAGCACCTTTAAAAAACTAGAGCGGTGTTGCAAATGGACGTGCAAACTATCCTCAAGCGCTTGGCCTGGGCTACCCTTTTTTCTTTCCTTTTCTTTTACGCTGGCGGGGTCGCCTGGGTCTCCTATCACACAGGGCATTTCACCTTTGTGACTCCTGAATTTCTTTGGATGTCCTATGCGGGCTACGCTGGATACTTTTCGCCGCGGATTTTTTGGGAGCTTTCAGCGCAATGGAAAAATAGTTTGATGGTCCTGGCCTTTGTTGGTTTTTTGTTACCTTTTTTCTTATCTTTTTTTTCGTTCGTCAAAGCTTTTCGAGTTACGGCCGTAAGCGAAGAAAAATCGCGCCCCAAAACCAAAACCGCCCGAGGCCTTGACCGCGAGGACGATACAAAAAAATTTGCAAAACTTGTCGAGCGCGAAACGCCAAAACAAAATCGCGGCATCCATATCCATCAAAGCGTACGTATGCCGTTTTCAGCCGAAGCCGAAGGTCTCTTAATTTTAGGCGGCACAGGATCAGGAAAAACAAAAAGCTGTATTAATCGAATTTTTTCCGAAGCTTTAACACGAAAAGAAAAAATCATTGTCCTTGACTCCAAGGGAGATTTCACGGCGGCGTGTGGCGAATTTTCAAACGTTCACGTACTTGCCCCGTGGGACTCCCGCTCCGAGGCCTGGGACTTGTCGGCCGATATCTCCCGAGTGACCGATGTTGATATGATTGCAACCGCCATGGTGCCGCCGATCCCTGGTGACCATCAGCCGATTTTCCGGGATACGGCCTTTGCGATCCTGGCCGGGCTCATGAAATCCCTTTGGCAAGACGGCAAGCTGACCTGGGCGGCTGTTTACGAAACCATCAACTCCCGGAATAAGCTGATTGAGGTCTTGAGCGCATATGAGTCCGGCGCGGTTGGATTAGCAACCGTCAGCGGCGACCAGGAGCAGGCCGAAAGATTTTTATCCAACCTTCGGACAGCAACGGCCTTTTTACACCAGCTCGCAAAGGCATGGCCTGGTAACTCTGCAAATCCGTTCAGCATCCGCGAATGGATGCGAGACGGACAAGGCGGTGTCTTGATCCTGCGGTACGCGTCGGACTTTGTCGATATCTCGCGGCGCGTGTGCTCGTTGGCAAGCGCCATTGCCATTGCTGAGCTTTTATCCTGGCCTGTGACCGAACAAACACCCGTCTGGTTTTTGTTGGATGAGATTGCAAACCTCGGGACAAAAATTGGCAACTTGGCCGAGGGCATTACGGCGGGGCGGGAGCGCGGGGCAAGGTTTGTCCTTGCTACCCAGGATGTGACACGGATGTATGATATCTACGGACAAAATGAGGCCCGATCCATGCTTAATAGTTTGCGTACATTCGTTGCGTTTTCCTGCGGCGATAAAAGCAACGCCGACTATGCGGCTGATTGTCTCGGCGGCGAAAAAGAAGAGCTTATCGAAACCCTCTCCAAAGGAACAACAGAGCGGTACGGCAAAATGGGAAATCGCGGCAATACGATTAATAAACAATGCAATTTTCGGTTGGCAAAAAATGTCCTGGCCTCCGAGCTTTTCGAGCTGGGCAAGGGGCAGGCCTTTTTGCGGCTGCCCGGCTTTCCGGTGGCAAGGCTCCAGTTTGACCAGGTGACGCTGGCAAAAAAATATCCTCACGAGTCCTTGGCCGCCTGGGTCACCAAAAAAGAGACCAGGATTGCGCGACACAATGACGAAACCTCGAAAGCGAAGGATGAAAAAATAGAATCGCCAAAGGGTGATGACATTGCGGAGGAGTTTTAGGTCTTTTTCAATTGCGGCTTGGCACAAAAAACAATATAAAAGGCTGCCGATGAAGCAATGAAGAATTTAACAAAATCATATATGATTAATAAATTTCAAGTCGTTGATGACCAGTTCTAATCTTTTTACGGAGGTATATTATGTTTAACCTTTCACATTTTTGTGTCAGCGATCCGTGTGAGTTTGTTCCGTCATCTTTTTCGGCGGCCGATGCGCGAAAAACAATCAACAAAAGTATTTTCGATGGTTGCACGAGGATAGCGGCGGAGATTGCCACCGTGTATGGTCTTGAGGCAGAGTACCCGGGCCTCATTGCTCAATATAATAAAGAACAAATGCAACTGTACGCGACAGCATAACCAACATCAAATAACATAAGGTTGGCATGTCCCTTGTTTTTTGATAGGGGATATGCCAACCTTTTTTAAAAACTATGCGAAAGCTCTCTTCTTTCAAACAAGAAAAGCCCTGGGCGAAACTTCGTGTTACACGCCGACAATATGAATCATTCCGGCCTTGGATCAAGGCTAAAATGTCACGAACTGACTTTGAAGCATGCTTACTGCTTTTCCCTGATGAGGCCATAGAAGCGATTCAGCTTGAAGCGGATGCAGAAAAATTGATCGATGCCATTTTCACTCCCTCCGCCTCGGAATGAGCGGACCTCTTGCCCCTGGCTGGCCGGGAGTTTCACGATAACTCGCTGCCAGAACTAAAAAAGCTTCCCATGTTGGGCGGTCCCTCCCTCTCTGGCCTTGACAAACGCACTAAAAAAAGTACATTTCTCGCATGGACAAACGCCTTCGAGCCCAATTTTACCAAACCCCAGCAGGCAATGAACCCGTCAGGGATTGGCTCAAAAGCTTGAACAAAGCGGATCGAAGGCTGATTGGAGATGATATTTTCACCGTGGAGGCAGGGTGGCCCATTGGTATGCCAACATGCAGACCCTTGGGAGACGGGATTTTCGAGGTCAGGACCGACCTCCCCGATGGCACAATTGCCAGGGTTTTTTTTTGTATTGAAGACGGCTGCATGTATCTTCTGGATGGATTTATTAAGAAGACACAAAAAACACCTCAAGTGAACTTAGAGCTTTCTAAAAACCGAAGGAAAGAAGTTTTAAATGCTCTTAAATGATTAAATGGAGGACAGACTGCATGGAAATAAGAACTCATAATTGTATTGGCTCCTCTTTCGATGATTTTTTGAAGGAGGAAGGAATTTATGAAGAATGTGAAGCTACTGCCATTAAGCGTGTTATCGCTTGGCAGCTTCAGAATTATATGGACTCTTGCCACGTCAGCAAAACTGAAATTGCAAAAAGAATGGGTACAAGTCGTTCCTTTGTGGATAAAATTTTGGACGCAAAGAACACGTCCATTACTCTGTCCACAATTTTAAAGGTGGGCAAGATCGTGGGGAAGCCCGTCCGGTTTGACTTCGGGGAATCGGAAGCGACGTGCGCGGCATAGGCTGGCTGCAAAAGAGGCCCTAGAATCAACCTTGTACGCTTCGTGCCTACCTCTCTCCGGTTTTTAGAAAAAAACATCTCCTAGGGCCGCTCTGGCGCTTCTCGGTCTCTTTGGGGGCTGGGGCGCAGCCCCAGATAGCGAGTCTTCGAGCGTGGTGGATTTTTGGCCTTAAGATCCTCCGAGTACGTCCCGCGTTGAGTTAAAGACACAGTGCATTGATATAATTCAATTTTTTAAAGCGCACCGTGCCCTAATGGCATGTTTTTTCTTTAATCAGGCTTTCGGACTGCCCAAAATGAGGGCTCGGGGTCTGCCTTTCCCCCCGTGACACGGGGGGTAGGGGGGTTCCGCTATGGCCGAAGGCCTGTTTCCCCCGCTTGCGGGGGGAGCGCCGAAGGCGCGGGGGGATTATATCTTACGCGCGCACGCGCGTAAGATTATATCTTACTTGATTATCTCTTAAAGATTATAGGGAGGAAATTTTGTGCGGCAACATACTAAAATTAAAGTATAATCTTAGCACCTCTCCTCCTAAAAGGGGGTGAGCTACTACGGTATTTTCTCGTCGGAAGGGGGTGAGCTACTACGGTATTTTCTCGTCGGAAGGGGGTGAGCTACTACGGTATCGCTCTCAAAAGGGG
>Ga0183098_10847_pt1 | contig 21162 bp, 23 predicted proteins | sample BioMet9_FD_128884 | JGI IMG/M metagenome (GOLD analysis project Ga0183098, IMG submission 128884) | Microbial communities from bioreactor (seeded with sewage sludge) at Lawrence Berkeley National Lab, California, USA - Biofuel... | ecosystem: Engineered > Bioreactor > Anaerobic > Unclassified ... | reverse complement strand
AATCAATACGTAGGGCCAGGGACATCACCCAGGAAAAACTGGCTGACCTTTCCGGTCTGTCCCTCCAGTACATCGGCGAGATCGAACGCGGCCGGCGCAATCCGTCACTGACCAGCATTGAACAGCTATCCCGGGCCTTGGACATCCCCATGGCAGAGCTTTTCAGTCTGGAGGAGTTCCGTTTGTCACCGGATGAACTCAAAGCGATCCTGATTCGGCAGATTGAATCCGCTGATGAAGATCGGTTGCGTACATTTTTCAGCATTGCCATGACCTTGTTTCGTTAATCTTTTCAGTCATCACCGGGCAGCATCAGCGTCAGGACGGGTTCTCCTGCATCCCCTGGTCCGATGTGGGCAATGACTTCGACAGTTTCTTTCCTATTGGGATTCATGAGAAAATCGACTTTGAAGGTGACGCGATCCGTCCCTTTGCTGATCCGGGCCGCGATCATCGCCAGTGACAACAGATCATGGAGTCGGCCAGCGGTGCTTTGTCCCTCGGATTCCAAACCTGGTGGCACGAAAGCGACATAACCGTTGTAGAGGTTGTCGGTGACAGCGACCGGAACCCGAAAACCAAGGGTTTTTGCCTGGCCTGTGACGTCAATAAGGACACCATCAGCGAGTGCCTGTGCCCGGGTGTAGCTGTAGATGAGGTTTCCAAAAGCTTTATCGTTACTCATCTGCGCTACCTCTCTTTTGCATGTCTAAAATAGCATCGAGACGTTGACGGAAGTTTTTACACAGTGTGATGCCGACTTCCGAGTATGAGCGCGTTAACTCCCCATAAAGCTCAACGGAAGTGGAATCCATAATCTGGAAGAGCTGCTCTATAGGACGAAATTCGGTAATTATCTCGTCCTTCAACGTGATTATATCAGGCTGATTTTTGTCCATGAGGTATCCTTTTGCCGTTTAGCTACAAGGATACCCTGCGACGGGAAGGCGGTCACTGGGACTTGTGAGGTTTTGGAAACAGCCCTATGGAAAAAGGACGTTGGGTGGAGGCTGCGATCTCCTGAGCTTTTGGCCCAAGGGTAGTCCAATGGGGGAGCCCTGGGAAAAAGTCCCAGGAGGAGCCCGGTAGAGAGCGGGGCAGGGGTGTCCGAGGGAAAAGCCCAAGCCCCAATTTCCCCTGGGGAGGGCTTCGACTACTTTCTCAGTGAAAGTAGTTCTATTTTAGCTAGTTCTGGAATGCAGGAAGCTGCATTTTCTGATTTTCAACAGATGGGGCAGTGAAATCGGTCTTTTCAGAGCAGAATCAGCGGCACAAGGTGAGCTGAGTCTTTCTCTGGAATCTCAGCGGAATAGCTCGATTCTGCTGGAATCAGCGAGAAAATGAGGTGTCGGGTCGCAGGACTCTGCGCTTTTTCTCAGTCCAGATTAGTGTCGATGTCCCTGAAACAGCCCCATTCCTGGTCCTGGAGGAGGGTAGGGCAGACAAAGTGACGTATCTAGCCGTAATAGCGTAACTATCACAAATACGCGTTTTCTCGCGTTTTTGATTTACCCGTATTTACCCCTTTTCGAAGATACAGCATCTTTTGCCGTTAAAAATGATTAATCAGCTTTCACACGACTTCTGTTGACATCCTTTGTTTTTGCTATACGCTCAAACCTGAAACTACGACATCAAAACGAAGGAGCTATCCCCATGGCTGGAAAAGAATCGAAATTTGACGCGATGAAACTTCGCACCATGATCACTGAAGGCAAGACTGCCCAGCAAATCTTGGACGCTTTCGGTATCGATAAGGTGACTTTGAAAAACCATCTCCTGAAGTTGATGCAGATGGATGAAAAGTTTTATAAGATTGAAGGTATGGAAACTCGGACGGTTTCTGGAAATGCCAAGTTCTCGAAAAACGGACTGCGTCTGTCCCCGACCCTTATGGGGAACTATGGTTTCGAAATCGGAGATGAATTTAAGGTGTCGAGCCTGGAAGAAGGGCGGATCGTTTTGGAAAAGAAGTAGTAACTAGAAAATTTCATTGTAAGCCCCTTCTCGTTCTTGTCCGTGGGGAGGGGCTTGTCATTTATTAGTTGTGCTTTCGGGGTAACAGCAGTTCGTCTATGCACTCCAGTAGTTGAGCATGTTCGATTGGTTTTTGAACAACTCTGTCGACGCCTGCTCTGAATATCTTTTCTAAATTTTGTGCGCGGTGATCAACGGCAGTGATTATAATGATCGGTGGGTAGTCACCATCCGTGCTGTTGGATATAAACCGCATTTTCCTTGCTGTTTCAGCGCCATCTATTCCTGGCATAACAAGGTCCATTATTATTAGGTCGAATTTATTTTTGGCATATATTTCCAGGGCTTCGTCGCCGTCCTTTGCTGGATGGACCACGTATCCTTGTTTGCTGAGAAAACGGCAAAGTGCAACTCTGTTAATGACGTCATCTTCGACGATAAGAATCCTTTGATGGTTGTTCATGGAATTTTCTTGAAAATTTCAAAACGATATTGCTCAATATGGTGGAGTGGCTTTACTTGGAGGTTGGCTCAATCCCAGCATCCAAGAATGTTTTGACATAGCGTTTGTCCGTTTTACAAATATGATTTTCGAGCCAGTCCTTTAAAAAGTTCATCAAGTCCATTGAAATATTTTCAGATCCAGACTTATACTTGTTGATAAAAGATATGACTTTTGATTTAAGGTCCTCGTGGATTTTGATGTGACCTGCTGTCTCTGAATAGTTTGTTTTGTGAAACACTTTTTCTTCGGCATCGAAATGGTAAACAGTGTAATTGGCGAGGTCGTCTAAAAGTTTTTCAACGACTGCTTTCCCTTGGCCTGTTTGCATCGCTTTGTAAAGATTGTTGATCATATCGACGAGTTTGCGGTGCTGTTCATCGACAAATTTTACCCCTGTTGCCAACTGGCTGGTCCAGGGCATAAGGATGTTTGTTTCCATGCCGCTTTTTAGGTCGGCAATAAGAACCGAAAGTTCTTTGGCTAAATCTGAAAGAACTAAAACTGCTTGAGTAGATTCGTTAATCCCATCTGATATTTGTGCGGCAACCTGACTAACTTCTGAAATTGCGTCATTGATATGGGAAGACGTTGCAGACTGCTCTTCAGAAGCAGTAGCGATAGAATGAATTTTCATTGTGTTTTCTTCAGCGTAACGTTTGATAGCTTCTGCCGATTGCCCTGCTCTTTGAGCCATCTGGGTAGCTTCTTCAGCACATTTTACTGCATCGGCCATTTGGTCAATATTCATTTGAACAGAATTCTGTATAGAGCTTATTGTTGAACCGACTTGTTTGGTTGCTTGCATCGTTTTTTCTGCGAGCTTTCGTACTTCATCTGCCACAACAGCGAACCCTCGCCCTGCATCTCCAGCACGTGCGGCTTCGATAGCAGCATTTAGTGCCAAAAGATTTGTTTGGTCTGCAATATCACTGATGACATTCATTATGTTGTCAATGTTTTGAGCCTGAGTACTTAGGTCTCTCATGTTTTCTTTTAATGTTGTGGTGGACTCATTGACTTTCGCTATAGCGATTACAGCCCCTGAAGAAATTTGAGCACTTTCTATGGCATTTTCTTTAGTGCTATCAATGCTAACAGACGCATCTGATGTGCTATGTGAGATATCTCGAATGGCTACGTTCATTTCGTCCATTGCAGTCATTGTTTCTGACATTCTATGCTTTTGAGTTTCTGCACCTGATGAAATGTATTCCATTTGATTAGATATTTGGCCGGCAGAGCTCAAAATCTCTTGCACAACTGTTTCGAGCTTTGATGACGCAGATAGTAGATTTTTAATTCTAGATTCTTCTGCTAAGCGAGAAGCTTCTTGAGCTTGATCTATAGAGTCTTGGCACGAAGACTCGATTTGAACTTTTCGAGATTCCAAGTCATCGACGTTTTTAAGCAAAGCTGATATTTTAGCTGAAAGTTGTGCTATTGTGTCTTGAATAAATTCTAAATCGTTGAGCTGTTTATCGTGTGTTTGCTCCGGTTTTATCAAATTGTTAGTGTGGATCTGATTTTGTATTTTAGAAATTTTTGTATGAGTAAACATGATGTAAATGTATGCCGTAAGCGCAGTGGTAAGGGTGGCTGTCGCGTTAAATGCTAATATGGTGATGTCAAAAAAAGACAAAAAAAAGGAAGTGGCGGTAGCTAAAGCAGGAATTATTACTAGCGCTAAGGTAGCTAGACGGATATTCATGGCTGACTCCTCTGTTTATGAGGACTTTACCACGTTATATCTAGTGGGTGCAATAGTCGGAGGGCTTTTTGTGAAATGTTTTTTGGGGACTTTACCTCCACCAGACAGAACCTCCAAGGAGGAAGCCGGTCAGAGTACGGGAGGGCTGTCCGGGAAAAAGCCCAAGCCCAAAGTTATCCCCGGAGAGGGCTTCAGCTGTTTTCTTTGATTAAAGCTGTGACATCGCCGACTTTTGGAAAGTCCAGTTTACTGGAACTTTTGATTTTCAGCTGATGGCGGGCTGGATGACATTTCGGAGCAAAAGCACTCGTGTCCAATGGCAGGATCCTGCCATTTTTAGTTCCGATTGGGGGCGATTGTCTTGATATGGCCTATATCTCTGAAATGCAGGACGCTGCATCTTCTGATTTTCAGTAGTTGGGGCAGTTTAATAGGTCTGGCCAGGCCAGAACCTGCGCCATGGTGTCCTGCAAAGTTATCCTCTTCAATTTAAGACAACTATCTGATTTTATGGAGGTCACCAAGATAATGGGGCAAGCGGAGTCGCAGCGTCCTGAGAGGGGTCAGCCCCAAATTTATTGAGCAATTGTCGGATTTTTATCTGATTTAAGTAATTCCATATTTCTATTCACCTCTTTAACTGTTACAATGTAATTAAATACATCGATCATGATCTCGTCAATTTGAGAATCAGAGAATTTGGTGTAAACATTTTCTATAAATTTTTTGTCGAGGTATAGGACTTGATACATCATTTCTCGTGTCATTGAGTCAAGTATGTGTTCTATTTCGTAAAAACTCATTGAAAGAAGTTCTGAGAAGTACATCGCCAATAAAGCTTTTTTCTCGAAAGGGATTGGACGTTTTTGGCCGAGAATGCTGTTGGAAATAGTTTTTATGTTTTCGTAGGGCATGATTTTATGTCTGAGGGATAGGCCCCTGGAGCTTATGACCTATCCCTCGGTTTGAATTTGTGTTGGTGAACTAGGCCAGTTTTTTGAGTCTAGATGTGATAGTCCGCGTTCCTGAACCGTCAGATTTCATCTCGTCAATCAACCGCTTAAGCACCTGAGCCTGATTAGCCAACTCTCCCACCGCTTGAGCAGATTGTCGCATTGCATCAGATGTTTCGATTGAAACGCGATTTATGTCCTCGATGCTTCGATTGATTTCTTCACTAGTTGCTGACTGTTCTTCGGAAGCGGTTGCTATCGCACGTACTTGATCAGTCGTTAGGTCAACAAACTTAACGATCTCCTCTAGAGAATTTCCAGACTTGGTCGCCAAGTTGGTAACTGTGCCGATTCTGTTAACAGCCAAGTCAACGTTTTCAATGTTTTTTCTGGCTTCGTTTTGGATTCCGCGAATGGAATCTCCCACTTCCTTGGTTGCGGTCATGGTCTTCTCAGCCAGTTTCCTAACTTCATCTGCAACAACTGCGAATCCACGTCCGGCGTCACCAGCTCGAGCAGCTTCAATAGCTGCATTAAGAGCCAGAAGATTTGTCTGGTCAGCTATGTCGGATATGACATTAAGGATTTGGCCAATTTCTTCTGCGCGTTTGCCTAGTAATGTCATATCGTTCTTGAGCTCAAGTGCAGTGCTTTGGACATCAGCTATCCCTGTGACAACTTCAGTAACTACTTTTGCACCATCTTGTGCTTGATGTTTAGCTTGGTCTGCGGTTTCTGCTGCTTGGGAAGCATTCTTTGCAACTTCCAGGACCGTAGCGTTCATTTGCTCCATGGCAGTGGCAGTTTCTGCTACTCGTTGTGACTGAATTTCGGCCCCTTGAGTAGATTGTTCAATCTGTGCTGATAATTCTTCAGATGCCGAGCTGACAATTTCCACAACATTTTCTATGGAATTTGCAGCTGCACTCATTCCTTCAGCTTTTGCATGTTCAGCATATATTTTAGCTTGTTCAGCTTCTTTCATCGCAGCTTTTGCATGCAACGATTCTTCTTCTGCTTTCTTGCTGTTTGTTTCTGCCTCAGAAATTTTAGTTTTTAAATTCGAAATCATGGTGCTTAATGACGATTTGAGGCTTCCAAGTTCATGCGTGAACTTTTCGGAAATTTCAGCCTCTAAATTTCCCCCAGAAACTTTTTGTGCGTACTGAATTAGATGGTTGATGGGGTTTGTGATCGATCTGGCTACAAAAAATGCAATTAGAAGTGATAAAATGAGTGTGGTTCCGATGACGACATAAACTTTTGTGAGTGATGAAGATATTTCGGCTTGAATTGTTGACAGGTTGTTTGTGATTGTTGCCATTTCTTTTGTTCGGACTGAATTCAGAGAGTCGATAACTTGAGTGATGGTAGAGAAGAAATCTTTCCCGCTTATCCCGAAGCTGCCTTCTTTTGATTTTACAAGTACCGTGTTGAATCCTTTGTTTGTGTCCAGCCACGCTTGTGATTTTCTGGTTTCATCCAGAAGGAAGTGCGATTGAGCTCCAAGTACAAGAGCTTTTGATTCAAGGTTTGCATCGATGTTGGATTTGAATGTAATGAGACGCGTAAACATCTCTTCGTTGATAGGCTTGTCAGCTGTTAGGATGCCGGAAATAGTAGCACGGAGTTTTCCTGCATTCTCTTTTGCAGTCTCTAGTATGATGATGGTCGTCAAAGATTTTCCGAATCCTCGGGTTGTTTTGGAGTTGGCGATAGCTGTTTCGCTGGTCATCAAATCTGCAATGATTTTCCCATATGCATCGACAACTTCTCTCACTGGTGAATTTTGATTCGCCTGAGTTCGTACTTTTTCAATGTTTGAGACTGCTTGAGAAGTTGCTTCTTTGACTTGTGGGGTAAGGTTTGTCGTTTTAAGCGCATCAATTACGGGTTTGATTTGATTGTCAGATAATTTCCTCTGTGAGTTCATATCGTCTTGAGAACCGCCGGAGAGATATATGGAAGTCCGACCGCGTTCTTTCTGTAATTCATGGACTAAGTCTGATATTGCTATAAAAAGTTGCGTATTTCCAGACATTTTTGCTACAATTTCGTATTCGTCTGTACTGATTTTGGTGTAAAGAATACTGATGGCCAGAAATGCGATAAGTGGAATCGCTGTCAGCAGGATTAGCTTACTCGAGATTTTCATCGTAGTATCTCCTTCTAAATCGGTGATGTTTTGGCTAGGCCAGATACTTTTAGTCTGAAAAGACGTTAGCACTTTTTTTATTCCAAGGGCAAGTAGAGTCGCGCTTCGAACACTTCGACATTGTATGCCAGATTTGACATATGCTAAATTTAATATATTAACCAGCAGCATTTTCTCCTTGACCTCCCCAGGTCAAATCCGTACTTACCGCGAGCCAACGACGCGCCAACGAAGCCAACGGTTTTGGCCCCCAACTTTTTCTTGGGAACGAAAGATTTGGGGTTGACTTCGGGACGAGTTTGGGGCATTTAGCCTGTTCCCTGATTCTGTTTATAGGACCGTAGCTCAGGGGGAGAGCGCTTGCTTGACACACCACAAGCGTGATTTAACCCCTTAAAATCCTTCCAAAAGCCCCTGTGAAAAAGTGATCTCGTTGGCGAAGTGCCAACGGGGTCTTCTTCTTTTATTCAGCCTGAAATTCGGACTTTGGTCGGTCGTTGGTCAGCCGTTGGCGTGACTGTGGCGGTGGTTGGCAACTGTTGCCTAACATAACTTTTACAGTGAAACTACAAGATACTTTACGAACGCAGCATAGCAATTTTCTGTCCTCTCCCTTATGATCTTTATCGACAATTGAAAAGCGAGATTATTAAAGGTGCGTCAAGCCCGTTTAGAGAGTTTATTTGCCAGGATGGATATCAGCCCACCAAGCATTACATAGCCAGTCATCACCTCCACTACGATACATAATCGTGCTATAGCAGTTAATGGATAGATGTCCCCAAACCCAAGGGTTGAGAATGTTACAAAGCTAAAGTAAATCGGGATAGTAATATCCCATATCCCGTCGGGGTACTTAAAATGCGAGGGGCCAAGCTTATAGTATATGAATATAAAGAATGCCAATATTAACCATGACCAAGTCGCCCAAATTAACATTGACCTTCCACAGTTAGAAGATATTTTCCAAAAAATATAAATCCACGCATGCCATAGCGACTTACCTCGATATTCTTCAAGATGATCTTGATCTATGGCATCCGACTTAAACATCTGGCTTCCATAACATGAATCAACGTTAATTCCTCTGTAGCATGATTTTCTATTGTAGATAATATTTGCAACATTTGCTCCTGAGAAATTAGCGGATTCTAAATTTGCACCCTCAATATTGGCATATTGAAGGTCAGCACCCTGAAGAGTAGCCTCTTTGAGCGTAGCTTTTGTAAGGTTAGCTTGACGGAGGAAGGTCTCCCGCAAGATGGCTCCATAAAGGTTGGCTTCAGTAAGGTTGGCATTCAGAAGACAAGACTTAGTGAGGTTGCTTTTCTGGAGGTTAGCTCCTTGGAGGTTAACATTCGTGAGGTTGCCCTTTGCAAGGTTGGCACCATAGAAACATGCTTTTTGGAGATTAGCCTCAGTAATGATACTTTCTTGAAGATTTGCATTCGTAAAGTCTGCATTCTGGAGATTGGAAAACGAAAGCATCACTCCTGTGAGGTCCGCACCAGTGAAATCTGCTCCCTGGAGGTTGATCTTGGTTAAGTAAGTTCCATGAAGATTGGCATACTTGAGGTTTATCCCCTGGAGGTTCATTGCTTTAATGTTGAATTCCTTAGCACCTTCAGTCTCTTTCTCGACACACAAGATTCGGCATCTGAAACCTTCCTCGCTCAAATCTGGGACCACCTCAGGCTCACGCGCTCTCCAGTTATTCCAGAAGTCCACACCATTGGCCAATATTTTCAGGTGCTCTTCTTTTGCCATAGCCGGCCGCCCTTTTGAATTGTGGTATCGTTTGTTGTCATTTATACACTACAGTCCATTCAGTAGCGAGGCATGCATCAACCATAGTTGAATCTAGGAAAGATAGCTAGTGAGATAAAGGTGATATTTTGCTTGGGTGTAACCCTTCCCACCGACTCCGCCGCTGTCTCCTTCAGCTTCTGCCAAGCACCGGTCCCGACGACGCTTCTGAATCCCCCGCTCACCTTCTGCTTCTCCGCCAGCTTCTTCTTGAAGTTATCCCGAAGCATTTCAATATCATCGAGAAGAATGGCGAGGATGCGATGAGTTGTGACGTATTTCCTTTGAAACTGGCTTTACCATTGTCCATGCCAAGGGTCCTAATGGTCAAAAACGACAAAATTTTCGTTTTTGCTCCCAGTCCTGGGCCAAAATCACAGGACCCTGTGACTGGAACGGGACAACTCAACAGAGTAATAATTTTTCTCCAGCAATTACAGCATATTTCACCTCAAACGACATAACGGGCACTGGAAAGGGCACATGGATCGGGAAATTTTCAGCGCCAACAGGTAGTGATTCCCATTTTTTCTGCCGTTGCAGGCGCCTGCAAAATTTTACGACCACAGTTTGTAAAATTTGCATGAATTTATTGATGTTTTTACGGAATCGGCAGCGCCAGCGATCTTCCAACTGGGCCCCAGGTGGGATATCATGGGCCAACAGCTCACCAGGATCGGCAGCTGGGCCACTCCAGGTGCACCACAGGCCATTTAAAAGGGTGAACCCCCAGGTCAGGGACGTTCACCTCTTAGATGTCAACTGCAGGAAAGCTTTTTCTTTTGTATTGAAGAATCGTAAAGACTCAACAGGATAAAGTTCTGTGACAAATGAAAGAGGAGAAGTCCCTTGAAGTGGTTTCTCCTCTTTCCATATAGAGTAAATTTAAAGTTGGTCAGAATTAGCTTTCATTTATAATTTCAGTTAGTCTATCCATCAACTCCTCCGTGCTCCTGCTTATTTTTTTTATACTAAGTATAAGCTCTTTGATTTGATTCATGCTGCGCAATTTTTTGAGTTGAAAATAGAATTTATGTGCACAACTTTTACATAGAAATTGATAGGAGTCGTTTGGTGCTATTTTCTGTGTTTTGTCGCAGATCAAACAAATCATCTCAATATCTTCTTTCTCCGAATTTGAAGCAGTCAATTGTTTGATATTGTTTTTGTAGTAACTATCTAGAGCAGAAACGTATTTAAATGCAAGTTTAATTTCTTCGATGCTTTCTATAAATTCTTCCCAAGTCATAATATTTTTAAAAATGTTGCAGAATATATTGTGATAGCAAGATGGGCAAAGTTGAAGGTATGTGTCGTTTTCATCTACTTCAAACGTGTGGGAATTGTCCCAAAGACACTTACGACTAGGCATTTTACTTCTCCGTTACTAATGTGTTGACAAATAAGAAAGACGAGGAATCTCTGGTAAGGTTCCTCGTCCTTCAAACCTATGCCACTTCCAACACTGGTAATAATTTGACTGCTCTTTCCTTTTCTCCCTCCATGTAATGGTAATAGGTGTCTGCCGTCATCTTCACCGTGGAATGTCCCATCATCTTTGAAACGGCAGCGAGATCAGCACCTTTGCTCAGTAGTGTAGTGGCAAACAGGTGCCGCAAATCGTACATCCGGGTAGGGTAGGTAATCCCGGCACGTTTACATGCATTCTTGAAGGACTTTCGGATCGTGGTCAGCTTCCGTCCCATGTATTCGATCACGAAACCTGACACTGATTCCTGTTTCTCGGCTTCCATCCTTTTCAGGAACGCTGGGTTGATCGGGACGGTCCGATAGGTCTTGGTTTTGCTGGCGTAAATACGCACAGTCCCGGCGGTGAAATCCACGTTCTCCCAACGCAATGACAGGAGCTCCGATTCACCAGGGCGTGTGCCGAGGTTGAAACACACCTCCATAGCCCATTGCAGATGCGGTTCGGCACAGGCCATGATCTTCTTTGCGTCGTCTAAGGTTAACCGTAAGTCCCACGGTTGAACTTTTGGTTTCTTCCAGTTCTTCAGCGGGTTGATACTGGTGAAGCCGTTATCAATGCCGAAGTTAAAGATGAAACTTAAATAATCACAGTATTTATTGACCGTATACTGCGATCTTGATTTCCCAGTACTTTCACTAACTCCTTTAAAGTGCAGGATGAACGGCACTATATTTTGTTGATAGGTTAAAGTGTCAATTGGTTTATCACCGATGACCGGAACGAACTGGTTCTCCAGCAACCGCTCGATATTGCGGATGTGCTTTTCCGTTCGTCCAGATGCTCGCATGTGATCCAGGTACTTCTTCCCGAGATCGGACAAAGTGATCCCACCGACGACCTGGCCGACAACTTGCGACGGAACTGACGGAAGTGTTCCTGCTGCCACAGGTGCCACCACTGTTGACGTAACCGTTTCAGGATCAGGAATCGGTAACCCAAGTTGAATCGCATCTTGAACAGCTTTATCGAATGCCAGTGCTTTTGCTTGAGCAAGATCACCTCTGCCAAAGGACTTGTCGTGACGCTTGCCGTTGTCGTCATGCCAATAGACCATCCATCGACTATCGCGTTGATAGACACTCATAGAAACCTCTACTTTTCAGGTTGATGTTTGATTTACAAAACCGAGATCAGATACCAGAAACGGAAGGATTCAAATAAAGGGGATGTGACTCCCCTTGTTAAAGGTTTAGATCGATTTCATTAAAACTTCTTCGACTTCCTCTTCCTTTACACCGATATAACGGCGTGTGATGCTCGGACTGCTATGATTCAAACGCTTGGCAATAACCTCCCACGATGTCCCATAAGTCTTCCGTTGATGGTAACACCAGGTTTTTCTCAAGGAATGCGCCCCATAGTTGCCTGGAAGGTTGATTGCATCGCACCATTGCTGCACGTACATGGTCACCGCGTAAGTTGTTAACGGTGCATTCGAACCCTTTCTGCTCTTGAACAGAAACAGTTCATCTTTAGCCTCAATGGTCTTCAAATAGTCGTCAAGTGCCTCTTTGATTTCCTTGTTTATCATGAAAACGTTTTCTTTGCCCGTCTTCTTTTCACGGATGACAATCCTGTCACCAACATTGGTATATTTTACATCGCCAATTTTCAAAGCCAGGAGATCTTGTACACGCAGTCCTGAGTTACACCCACAAATGAAGAGTAAGCGGTCACGAGGACGATTAATCAAGAGTCTTTTGATGCACTTGATGTCTTTAGGATTAATGATCGGACCAACCTTCATAGAATCCTCCAATTAGGTTTTTCCTTTTTAGGCTGTTGGAAAGAAACATTGAAAATTGCCTTGTTCAACCCGGTCCCTCCCTGGGGCACTTTAACGGCTTGTAGTCCTTTGACTTATTGATGTTAGTAGTCCCAATTTACGATATTAGGTAAAACCGTTCTTTCCTAGAAATACTAATATCTGTAGTTTTTTGACTAAAATCGCAAATGTTTTTCGTAGAATCAGGTGATGTCTATTAGATAAAGATTTCCATGAATCTGTCTTTTAAAATTGAAGTTCTTTTATCTAAACAACAGTACATTGCTATTGAAAGAGTTAAAAAAAAGAAATGCCATGCAGATAAACCACATGACATTTCAGTTGGAGTGTTATGGGAGAATCTTTGTCAGGATAATCTTTCCGTCATTGACATCGACAGAGAATTCGTCGTTTTCGTTGACTTCAAGATCACCAAGATCATAGGCCTTCAGGTTAATCTTCAGGATGCCCTGTTGATTCACCTTCGACCGCTTCGAGTCTTTGAGATAAAGTCCCTTCACCTCGTAGAGCACATGATCCGTGCTACTGAGCTTACCAACGTGTTGTTTGAGGGTCTGCTTGTGCTTGATGCACATACGCTCCATTATTGTAGAAGCGTCCAGACCTTCCTTGACCAGTACACGAAGAGTTTTCGGATCGTACTTCGATTCGATCTTCTTCTTCGCCTTCCCGTTCTGAACGTCAGTTGTATCAGCATTCTTGGCTCCCATAACAGCTCCTTTGCATAGAATTGTTACTTTTCATTATATATCTCTATATAACAGTCAAAAACGCGGTAAAATGCGCATTTCTGGGGTGAAAATGCATCAAATTTCTCGTGGTTCTACTGTGGAAATCGTAAATTGGCAGGAGGAGCCCGTCTCCTGCACTTTTGCCCTCGGGGGAACCCGAACCATAGGACAACCCCCAAACGCTCAGGAGGAGCCCGATTTGGGGCCCTGTTTTTGGGCTGGCACAGGAGAAGATGCTGGAGGAGGGGAGTTGGACAAGAATTTTGCCGTTACTGAAAAAGAAAAAGGTCTCCAATGATGAAGACCTTTTTAAAAGATATACTTTGCAAGTTACAGAGTTATATTCCATCTGAAATGTTTCAAATGGAATCCTAGCTCCTAAGAGTAGAAAGGAACCGTCACCAGTCCTAGCCCTCTGTTGCAACCGTACAAGTGGTTTTCCCACATACGGCTACGTCAATTGGTATTCGATGTATCAGAAATGTCTTATATTTTAAAGCAGCATTTATCTATGAAAACCTGCTATGAACCTAGCAGTGGGTATTTTAATTGGGGCAAATATTTCTATAGCATTTTTTTAATTTCAATTTACTTGTTACATCGAATACCAATCGATAGTTTCTTACAAACTTCAGACACCCTTATGAAAATCAAGCTCTTCTTCTCCATAAGAATTTTCCCATAAGGGTTTCCTTTGGTCAATTTCAATCCATTAAATCCATCCCGAGTCTAATCGCATCCATGTATCCAAACATGAGTCTACTTGAACTATCATATTTTTAGAAGATTTATTTAAAATCATCAGATTTCAGTTTGCCATGAACTTCATCCGATACATAGGCCACCGTGACTTCTGTATTTCCATACATACGGGCTAGATTACATCTCAACCTTTCCCTCGTCTGGATTACTCCATAAACAAGTTGGTCATCCTTGGGAAGAATGATTCGAGGAGAACGACGATCTTTCTTGTAAATTTCCCAAGTAATGTTTATTTTTTGATTTGATGTCCTTTCAAGTAAAGACACCTCCTAGGTCCATATCCTAGGACTGGATTTGAAATCTACAAAGCACCCATGGCGTTATGTAAATTGCAAAGTTTTTTTCTATAGTTTATTCACCTTTGTTAAATATCTATTTCAAATTTTTGAAAATAACAGGAATATTTCTCAAATGGGTTATTAGATAATGGCTGTGGGAGGTTGGTGTAGGTATATTTTATAGTGGAATAGGAGCTTTACTTTAAAAGGAACTAAAAGCTATTTTTTAAAATTTAAAAATATATTTTGTCTATTTAAAAAATATTACTGTATGTCTAGAGAGTCTATCAACGTTTGATACCTATAGAGAGTAGGAGTGCTTAACTTTGTTAGCTTAGATAGCTCGTTCATTGAAACTTGGATTCCATTTGAAGTTAAGTACTGCATGGCAGCTGTTATTTTTTCTTTGGTTTTAGTTTTTCTAGCTTCATGTGTATATTTAGCTCCCTGTTGCTGACGTAATTTTACTTCTTCAGTAAATCCAAGTGAACTTTTGTCAGTATCTATAGCTAAAAAGTTCATTACTCCACGATTCTTGGTGAAGTTGCTAAAGTTCGGATCATTTCTTTTGCTCCAAGTCCACTTTGCTATGGATCGTGCGATTGAATTGATTTCGGATGGATAGAATTCATGATTTTTCTTTATATGTGCTAGGTATCGAGAGTAGAAGTCGTTGCAAAGCTGATGGACTGCGGCGTTAAACTGGTCATAACAAGAAAATTTCTTTACAATTCTATATGCATGCTTTCTACATGAATCAAACATAGTCATATGTCTACTATTTGGATCGATGTCTAGGATTTCAAAATTTTCAGCGTTATGACAACAGAACTCGTTAAGATACTGAAGGTCATACGTTTTATCGGCACAGAAAACTTTCCATCTTTTCAAATTCCCATTGTAAGATTTTAGAAAAGGATTCTTCGTATTGAAACCAGCATAGCCTTTATCTCCCTTCATTCTACAACGCAAACCTTCTCGAACGGAGTTGTAAAATCTTATAGCTTTGTAGCTAACGCGACTACTTCTGTTTTCAATTGGTAGAAGAATGGGCACCGTAAGTTCATAATGTAGGGTTGTATGTGAATTTTCGTTATTTATGATGGTTATTGTTGGTTCGGGGAGTCCTTCATCTATCCAAACGTTGGCAGCGCATTCATAATCGAGATCAAAGCTAAGATAATGTCTTCTGTGACTAGGAAGTTCTATGTATGCTGCTTTTTCTATGATATTTTCTTTTTTATTGATATACAGAAGCTCTTTTTCGTGTCCCCATCGTGGTTTGTTAGACAAGTAGCTATAAAACCTTATCAGTGGCAACGGTGTTTCTTCGAACATAGCAGTCTCCTTTGTTTATGTCACCTCCAATAATATCTGTAACTTTTTGAGTATTTGATAACTTTCCAAAGAAGTGTCACATTGACGCTGCCGTTAGAGTGGATAATATTTTGATTGATTTTGTATTTATTGTTGCACCTAATTTTTACGATAGGTTGGCGGTAATGCTGATGCAATATATGCCTTAGGAAAAAGTTCAAGATTTTATTTTTGATATCTTCTGTGAAGAAGGATCAATATCCTATCAGCTATGAACAGTTGAAGTGACATCCACCTGCAAGATTTTGTTGGTTGCAACGATTGCAACTTGTCGCAAGATTTGAATTTGCAGCAAAAAATCTAAAGATTTTAATTTGTTACTGCTGATTTTCAGCTGCAATTGCAAGTTTGCGGGTTGCAACTGTAACCGTTTAAAATCTTTCAGGTTCAACTGCAAAAATTTGGTTATATATTAGAGGGGGGTTGCTATGCGCAACCCCTCCTTTCCTCACAATGTTTGGCATTGATGTTGGCGAAGAAACTTTCCATTTAAAAGAAACGAAAGGGACTTTTGACAACATTTTGAACAAAATTATCTTGTTTTTTTAAATTTAAAACAGGTTTGTCAACAGATGTGTTTGCGGTGAGGTGTGACTTTATGGTGAAAAGTTAGTGAAACTTGGCGTGAAATAGCTGTTTCTTTGCTAGCTAGTGATGGAAATTTTTAGCTATAGCATGAGAAACTTTATTTTTTCAACATAAAATAATCATATTATTTTTTTTGCTAAAATATCTACATCTCTTGTGGTCTATTGGCATCAACGTTGATGTTATAGATATTATTTTCAGCAAGAGTCTTGAACACAAAATATATGCGATGGGGGTCACCCGAGTTTTATATCCCAAGGGGTGCGTATCTGTCGCATCTAATGTCCATGGGATCAACAGGATTAACGGATAGACCTATTGAGGCTAGTTAGGAATCCAGTCCTGGAACTTGAAAAGTAAAAACAGACTAAGTTCACCAGTTGCTGTCACAGGGGAACGGGTTAAAAGCGGGGTAAGTAGAACTTCTTGCGTAATATCCTATGTAAATTCGCGTTTATATCTTATCCTTTTGTTCCCGAATGCTGTTTTTCGACCCTGGTAACGGCATCGGTTTCCCCCTGTATTTCTCCTGAATCACATGGAAATTGCCGGGACATGAATTTTTGCAGGTCCCTGCATTTTTTTAACATACTGATTTTTAAGTATTTTATAGTTAACGTTTGGATCCGTTTCGTACTTACGGGTGTAAACAGGGATTTCCTATGCCGGAACATCGTCATTGACGCCGACGCATGCTTTTCCAGGAACGGGAGAGCTGAAAAACGAAAATATTTTCGTTTTTGGAGGTGGACTAACGACTAAGATGGTTCGGAATGGTAATTCCTTTGCTATTTCCCACTTTACCCCCTGTTTTCAAGATCAAGTGCTGGAAATGCCGGAGTGAGACTTTTTAATTTACCACTAATCGGAAAAATTTAGCTATTCTATGACAAATTTTCACCACTTTGGCTTTGGATGAGATGCGGCTATTTCATCTGGGAACCGTATAGAATTGCTGCGTTTCATGGCAAAACAAAATTACGCATCGGTGGATCAAAACGAATCTTTTTTCGTACCAGCTTTATCTTTCAAGTACGTGTCGTATTCACGTTCCGTTATTTTGTAGACATAGACAATCTCTGTGGCACCGGATGCAGAGTCAATTGCAAACTCCAGCTTGACGCGTTTCCAATCCCAGGTGCAGATGAAGTTATCAAGGGAATCTTCTATCTTTGTGCAGTCACCGTATTTTTGCTTGAGCATATTGAAGACACTGGCCGGGTCACATTTAGAAAAAGTCATTTTGGCTTTATAAAATCTACCACTAAATGTTTCATAGGTTAAAGTGTCGAGAGGACATGAACCAATAGTCATATCTTCACCTGATCGTTTGAACACATCTATTTTTTCATCTCTGGAAAATTGTTTTACAAGTCCTGGGATCGCAGAGTAGTGCGAATCCCATTCGATACCACGAAAATCTCTCGGTTCAGTACTTTGCGCATAGACTGTGGCAGAAAAGAATAGTGCTAAAACAGTAAAAAATATTCTTTGCATCTTAGTTTAACCTCTTTACCATGATCTTTTTGCTGATTCCACTGACGAGCAAATAGCTATATCTTCCGTTTTTGATGATAGTACATATTGGAGAAACCAAATCCTTGTCGTAGCTGAAAGCGCTACTCATCGTTTCGAAGACTTCACCGGTAGCCATTTTGACGATGGTCCCGGTCTGTATCCCATCCTTTTCCTTGAACGTATTGAGGCACTGGGAATACTTTGTGTTTCCCTCGGCATGGCCCGGGAGAGGGGAGAGCAGGGCCAGTGCGACGAGGGTTAATCCGATCCATCTGGTTTTCATGGCAAACCTCGGTTTTTCTCCGGTTGAAGTTGTTTTCGGTAGGGAGTATTAATAACTTTAGTTGCTATAATTTGTAAAATAATCTTTCGATCATTTGTTATGTAACCAAAATCATTGCCATATCCTCTACTGCGGTGGAGGAGTGGCATGGACAGCGTTCAGGATATTTTCGGGAAGAAAATCAAATCAATACGTAGGGCCAGGGACATCACCCAGGAAAAACTGGCTGACCTGTCCGGTCTGTCCCTCCAGTACATCGGCGAGATCGAACGCGGCCGGCGCAATCCGTCATTGACCAGCATCGAACAGCTGTCCCGGGCCTTGGACATTCCCATGGCGGAGCTTTTCAGTCTGGAGGAGTTTCGTTTGTCACCGGATGAGCTCAAGGCGATCTTGATCCGGCAGATTGAATCCGCTGATGAAGATCGGTTGCGTACTTTTTTTAGCATTGCCCAAACCATCTTTCGTTAATCTTTTCAGTCATCACCGGGTAGCATCAGCGTCAGTACGGGAATGACACCATCGTCACCTGGTCCGATGTGGGCGATGACTTCGACAGTTTCTTTCCTTCTGGGATTCATGAGAAAATCGACTTTGAAGGTGACGCGATCCTTCCCTTTGCTGGTCCGGGCCGCGATCATCGCCAGTGACAACAGATCATGGAGTCGGCCAGTGGTACTTTGTCCCTCGGATTCCAAACCTGGTGGCACGAAAGCGACATAACCATTATAGAGATGATCGGTTACAGCGACAGGAACCCGGAAACCAAGGGATTTTGCCTGGGCTGTGACATCAATAAGGACACCGTCAGCGAGTGCCTGTGCGCGGGTGTAGCTGTAGATGACGTTCCAGTCATTATTCGTGGCCATGGGTGTCACCTTCTTTCTGTTGTGCTAGAATAGCATCGAGCTTTCGACGAAAGTTTTGACACAACTCTTTTCCAATTTCCGAGAATGAGTGCGTTAGCTCTCCATAGATTTCTGTTGACGATGTATCCATTATTTGAAAGAGCAGTTCAATCGGACGAAGTGAATTGATGATTTCGTCTTTAATGTTGAAACTATCCAACTGATTTTTCTCCATTTCAAATCCTCCTGTATAAATTTTACAGCTTTGGGAGGAGGATATCCTGGGCCAGTGGGGTGGTCACGGGATGGGACTGGAGATCGTCCTATACCTTGGGTTTTCGGACATTGGGCCGGAGCGGGAATCTCCTGGAGTTTTGGACCAGTGGGGACCCAATGGGGGTGGCCCAGGGAAAAGTCCCAGTAGGGAGCAGGGGAGAGAGCAGGAGGGGGATGTCCAAGGGAAAAGTCCAACCCCAAAATTCCCCCAGGGGCAGGGCTTCGACTGTTTGCTTAGATAAACGCTGTTATTTTAAGTAGTTGAAAGTTTGCAGGTTCCTTCATTTTTTGATTTGCAGTAGATGCGCCAGTAAAACCGATCTTTTCGGAGCAGAATTAGCGCCATCGCGAATATCTGGTGAACAAGCTGCGTTTCGAGAATTTGGGCAGAAATTGACGTTCCCGCTGGCAGGGTACTGCGAATTTTCTGTCCCTGTTCTAGCAAAATCGCCAGATATCGCTATATTTCAAGTGGATAGATGTGTGGTGTCAGGCTAGGGGCTCAACAGTCTAGCATATAAAGCTTTTTCAAATACGAATTTTTGTTCGTTTTTGCCGTTCCCCAAAAATAGTTTGCTCTAGCATAGACAAAAGTAATGCAAACTGGCAAAGTTTCTTGTAGAAAGAGTAAAAATAATTCCAGTATGGCATTCGGAGCATTTATGAATACCATGTTTCAGCAAAGAATTTTTTTATTTATTGCATTGATATTTATGGCTTTGCAATCAGGATGCACTCCTCAAAAGACGTTGACACTTAAAGATGTTTGGAATGTCATTAAAGAAAAGAAATTTGTCGATCTTACACATCCTTTCGCGCCTGGAATCCCGCATTGGAAAGGTTTCCCTGATGAAAAAAGAGAAACTTTGTATTGGTATGAACCTTGGGTAGGGAAATTGGGGAGTGGATTTTATGCCCAGTCTTTCACACACGTGGGACAGTGGGGTACTCACGTCGATCCACCTGCCCACTTTGTAAGGGGTATGCGTACCGTTGACCAAATTGATGTAAAAGAGATGGTCCTTCCGCTAGTAGTTATTGATGTCCATGAAGCAGTGACAAAAAATCCTGATTATACAATCACGATGGATGACGTTACGAATTGGGAAAAGAAGCATGGGCAGATACCAGAAGGTTCATTTGTGGCAATGAGAACCGACTGGTCGAAGAGATGGCCCAGTATGGATGCCATGCAGAACAGGGACGTTAATGGGATCATGCATTATCCTGGTTGGAGCATGGCCGTGCTGAAGTATCTCTACGAAGATCGCAAGATTACTGCGTCTGGTCACGAAACAACCGATACTGATCCCGGTGTTTCTACCTCAAAGGATAACTATTCCTTGGAGACCTACATATTGAAGAGCAATCATTATCAAATCGAACTTTTAGCACACTTGGATGAAGTGCCTGAAACTGGTGCGTTGGTCGTCGCAAGTTTTCCAAAACCAAAAGATGGATCGGGATTCCCAGCTAGAGTGTTTGCTATTTTGCCTTGATAATATTATCAATTTAATCATTCTTATTGAAATCAGTGAACCTTCGAATGGAAAAATGTCAGAGGCTAGTGTGCTAGGAAGCAGTTGCTCTCGAATTAAATATATGGATAAAGGGTCAGGGTGTTAAAATGACAATATACGATAAAAAGTTTTTTCTTTTAAACGTCATATTAATTCACTTGACACCTCTTGTTTTCTTTTTGGTCATTTTGATTACGCCATCAAGGCTTGATATTCCTATCCTTGCATCGTGTATGTTTTGGGTGTCAATGTTTGCGGCACTTTTTCGAACTGAACAAAATAGGCATAGAATTTCCTTGTGGTGTATAACGTCACTACTGTCATCTTTTATACTATTAAGCCCTGGTATGTTAACGTTTATAGCGTGGTCAATTAAAGGGTTTGCTCCATAAACGCTAAAAATATTACTGAATAAGAATTGGTACTTTTTTGAAGGGAATGGTGAAAATTTCAATGTTCTCCTAAAACCAAGGTAACCGCTCACAGGGTCTGGACAATTTTTAGTTAATGCACATAGTTGGCATATGGGGATAGCAGTGCCGGTGCGAACCTGCCTTACCACCGAAGTGGTGATGAACACCCCGTGGCCGATGCTGGGT
>Ga0183098_10844_pt1 | contig 22251 bp, 23 predicted proteins | sample BioMet9_FD_128884 | JGI IMG/M metagenome (GOLD analysis project Ga0183098, IMG submission 128884) | Microbial communities from bioreactor (seeded with sewage sludge) at Lawrence Berkeley National Lab, California, USA - Biofuel... | ecosystem: Engineered > Bioreactor > Anaerobic > Unclassified ... | reverse complement strand
CTTCACATCCCGTAAGCCGGGAAACCGCTGCCTGCAGAAAATCACTTCGGAGAAGCGGCATATCAGCTGCCAGCAGAAAAACGTATTCCGAATGAATTGTCCGCAGAATCTGATACAGACCTTCCAGCGGCCCGTATTCCTTCAGCTCGTCCGTTACCACAAGGCAGTCAAGTCCCGGAAGCTTTCCGCTGTCATCAACAGAAACACAGATCTCCCGGAAATCACAGCATGCAGAGCGCACCGTTTCCAGAAACGTCCTGCCGTTCCACGCCATTGCAGGCTTGTCTTCGCCCATTCTGCTGCTTAAACCGCCGGCAAGAATACCGGCTGCCACTGTTATCATGACATCACACTCCCAGATAGTACGCATCGATCACCGTTTCCGGCGGAATCCTATCAGAGCCCGCCGGCACCATGCCAATCAGATTGCAGCCGCACCAATGACTCATCATGCCATTGCTCTGCTGCGGATATATATCAATAAGGGGAAGTGCATCGCGGAAAACAAGCTTGCCGGGCAGAACACGCCCTACAGGGCTCTTCTTCGGAAACCCGTCAGGCAGCGTGACCTTAATACGCGGACAGTACAAGTCCCTTCTGCCGCACATCTTCCGGAAAGCCGGAAGACCAAGCAGAAAAAGCGCTGCCGCTGCCGCGGAAGGGCTTCCTGAAAGTCCAAGCATCAGCCGGCCGTTCCTGACCGCTGCCGCTGTCATCATGCCGGGCTTCATACGCACCTTCCAGAAAAGGATCCTTGCACCGGCGGATTCCATCGCGCTCCTCGTAAGATCGCAATCACCGACCGACGCCCCGCCTGTTGTAATAACGCAGTCCGCGCATTCAAAGCAGTCACAGACCGCCTTTGAAATTGCCCCGGTGTCATCCTGTACAATTCCGTATACATCCGCGCGGATTCCCCATTCCTTCAGAAAGCCGGCCAGCATGTATGCGCTGCTGTTCCGTATCTTGCCGGAAGACAGCGGCTCCGATACATCGAGGAGCTCGTCGCCCGTGCTGATAATCATCACCTTCGGCTGCCTGTAAACAAGCGGCCTCGCAACACCAAGCCCCGCCAGAATTCCGGCGTCCGCCGGCGTTATAGCCTTACCTGCCGAAAGAACAATCTGACCGGCTCTGACATCTTCTCCGGCATGCACAACATTGCTGTCAGACCGCACCGGAGAACTTATCCGAACCTCCGTATCGGTAAAAACCGTATCTTCATACTTGACAACCGCGTCCGCGCCCTCCGGAACCGGCGCTCCTGTCATAATCCGCGACGCTTCGCCGGTACGGACAGGAACAGCCGGCACATGGCCGGCCGGCACATTATCGATCACTTTCAGCACAACAGGCTGTTCCGCAGATGCATCCAGCGTATCCTCCGCACGTACAGCATACCCGTCAAGCGGCGACCGGTCAAAAGGCGGAATATCCGTATCGGCCGGAATATCCGCCGCAAGCACCCGTCCATACGAATCTCCGATCCGTACCTCCTCCGTATCCATCACATGAACAGCCGAAAGGAGCATCTGCACTGCCTCTCCAACTTCTATTCCAACCGGAAACCTTTCGTTCAAAGTATCCTCCATCCTGCAGCTACTTCAGGCTTTCCCTGCGTTCCACAATACTTCTGGCAACAACAAGACCATTCGCGGAAGCCTGCAGAAGACCGCGCGTTATCGACGCGCCGTCACCCATGGCACGAAGACCGTGAATATTCGTTTCAAACTTCTTATCAACAATAACCTTATTCGAATAAAATTTCACTTCGACACCGTACAGCAGCGTTTCATCACTTGCAATACCCGGCGTGACCTTGTCAAGCGCCTGAATCATCTCATCGATCGCGACCATGATCCTGTGCGGGAAAACAAGTGACAAGTCACCCGGAACAGCATCCCGGAGCGTCCCGACAATGTTGTTGCGGACCATACGCTCTTCTGTTGTCCTGCGGCCGCGCTTAAAATCACCGTACCGCTGAACCAGAATCTTGCCGTCACACAGCATATTCCCCAGCTGCGCGATATGCTTGCCGTATTCAATCGGTGAATTGAACGGCGCTGTAAAATTCTTGGAGACAAGCAGCGCAAAATTTGTATTCTTCGTCTTCATATCGAGTGATTTATACGCATGGCCATTGACAACGGCCAGACCGTCATCATAATACTCCGTTGAGACCTCGCCCGACGGATTCGTACAGAAAACACGAACCTTATCATCGAAGGTAGGCGTGTAATAAACGAGTTTCGCCTCATAAAGGGTCTCATTCAGCTCCTTCATGATTTCATCGCGTACCTCGACCCGGACACCGACATCAACAGTACCCACCTTTGTCTGGATATGATGCTCCCTGCAGATATTGGAGAACCACTCGGAACCCTCGCGGCCGACGCCGGAAACAACCTCATCCGCGTAATACGTCTTCCCCTTATCCGTAACGACGCCCTTCACGACACCGTCCTCAATCAGAATATTGTCGACCATCGTCATGAAATCGATGTCTACGCCATCTGCCTGAAGCTGCTCCTGAAGACGCGTGTAGATCTTATAGCCTTCCTCTGTGCCAAGATGCCGGATCGGGCACTCGATCAGCTTCAGATTCGCCCGGATAGCCTTCGCCCGGATCTGTTCGATCTCTTCCTGCTTGTCAACGCCGTATACATGACTGTCGGCACCGAACTTCAGATAAATATCATCGGCTTCGTGAATCACTTCGGCAGCCTCATCATATCCCAGAATATCCGGCAGCGTTCCGCCGACATCCGGAGAAAGTGACAGCTTCCCGTCTGAAAAAGCTCCTGCACCCGCGAAGCCCGTCGTAATGGAACAGGGCTTGCAGCCGACACACACCTTCGTCTTACGTTTCGGACAGCTACGCTTCTCAATCGAACGTCCCTTCTCGATCATCTTGATCCGGATCGCCGGGTCAAGCCGCTTCAGTTCATAAGCGCAGAAAATACCGGACGGGCCGGCACCGATTATAATCACATCATATCTGTCGTTTTCCATTAAAAATTCCTCCTGACAATAAAGCCGATTTTCACCTTTCGTATCATATCATAAAAAGATCATCCTGGCTACTTCATCTTCACTTCCCATTACTGCCTTTGACTTTTCCACGAAGTTTTCCTAAAACATCAACCTTTGTTCCCTCTCCTTTGAAGAGAAGCACCAGACCCGGGAAATGCCGGCTGACCATCAGTATTTCCAGCACAAGTGCCAGAAAACCGGCTTCCCTTCCTCCGGCCAGAAATGCGGGAAACAAATAAAACGTTGTTATCAGCACCCCGCCGAGCGGCAGCGATTGTGACAAAAGTACACCGAACATACCGGCCGCACATGACATAAGACCCCAGGCAGGGAGAAATATCGTAATCGCCATACACGTGCAGGACACACCCTTTCCCCCGCGGAACCGCTTCCAGACAGGAAAATTATGACCCGTCACACAGCCGACCCCTGCATAGAGCATCGCGATATGACCGATCCCGCTTCCGATAAAATACCCCAGCACACACGCCAGAATTGTCTTTGCCAGATCGCCGAGCAGCACATAAATACCGTATCGAAAGCCAAGCTGCTCCATAATATTCGCCATTCCGGGATTTCCCGTGCCGATCGATGCCGCGCTGCCGCCCGTCTTCTTATAAGCGATCAGCTCTGCCGTAAGAAAATTCCCGCAGATATATCCTGTTAAAAGACAAAAAAAACGCTCCATAGAATTCCATCCTTTCCTGCTGATAAAGGAACATTCCATAGAGCATTATATCAAAAATGGTTTTCATAAGCTACCAATGTTTCCATTTCAGGAATAGAATTCGTCTTCCCTCACCGCCCCTCCTTCATCTCCTGCTTTACTTTAATACGGACACCTGTCTGTATCAGAAGGAGCACACCGCAGCAGCAGATGACCGCACACAGGCCAACCGTAAAAAACTTCACGGATACAAATCCTGTCATCATCAGTATGGCCATAACAATAAGCAGCAGAAACCACAGAGTATCGCTGCGGACCTTATATCGTCCGGCAAACGCATCCTGATAACGGGCAAAGCATTCCAGCTTATCCGGTTCATTCAGTATCATCGTATTACGAAGCAGTACATAAAAAACCCACGCGCAGAGAAGCAGCGGTGCGGCTGCCCATGTTATTTCAAAAAGCCGGAAAGATTCATTTGATTTGCTGAATACAAAACGGCTTGTCCATTTCATAAATATATTAAGAATCAGAAGTGTTTCGGCAAAGTATGCAACCATGATCTGAATTCGCAGTATTCGTCTGTATTTCATTAAGCTGCTCCTTATCAATATATTCAGCAGGATCTGCTGTCTCCACCCAAGATAGAAATGCAGACCCTGCATAAAATAGTTATTATGGTTACATTTGCTAACGGCTGAAAAGCCCGTAAATATACCCGCAGTAATAGCATGCAGTATATGCCAGGGCAAATCCGCCGATAATAGTACCGACAATTCCGCCGTCTGTATTTAATAGTTCTTCCTGTGTCAGTTCTTCAAATCCGCCCATATCTTTCCTCCTAAATTAAGCGTTGCGTCCATTAAAATACCCGTTCAGAAATGCACCCCAGAAAGATAACATTCCCCCGCTGAAAACGAATGCCCACTTGCTGAGTCCGCCGTTTATCTGAAGTTCTTCGGTATCTGTCAACGGCTGAAAAAGGGTTTCTGTATTTTCCATAGACCTGTCTCCTTTCCTTTCTGTTTCCCGTTATTTATATAAACTGCCTCTTCACAGAAGTCCGGACGTTCTGCGGATAGAATCAAGACAGATTATATCTTATGAAAATACCGGTACTAAAATCACGTCTGACAGCACTTCATATAACTTACAATTCAATTATAACTTTTAATTATTATACCTTCTGATCTCGACTTTGTAAATAGTTAATTTGTATATTTACATATTATTTTAATCATCCGATATCATAACCTTAAAGACTAAAAAGGAATGTCTCCCGTCAGCGGAATCCATTCCTTCCTGATTGCTTCATTCAATATTCTGCAGTAAAACTTCACATACTACGCTTCCGAGAATTCGCGTCTTCTTTTTTCCGCCGCAAGTCCGATTGCCAGAAACGCCGCGCCAAAACACAGAAGCACCAGAATCGAATTCCGCACAGCCGTAATATCGGCACTGCTCAGATTCTTCGCCGCGGCCAAAGCGTCATTGGCTTTCACATACCAGTAGGCCGGTGTAAAATGTGCGGCAGCCAGAACGCCTTTTCCCATATATGCCTGCGGAATAAAAATCCCTCCCAGAAAGCTGAAGCCAAGTGAACACACATTTGCAAGCGCGCCAACCTGTTCCCGTGAGGTGGTCAGTGTCCCGATCAGAAAACCAAGCGCTGCGGCCATCATTGTATAGGCAAGTGAATTCAGTGCGTAAAGCAGCGTACTTTCCTGAAAAAACGTCTTTCCGGTGAATGCCGCGCCGCAGACCATCATCACGATCCACAGCCCGGCTGAAAAGGCCATGCCCGCCAGAAGAAACTGTCCGTTATAGCTGTAAGCCGTAATCGGTGAGCAGAATGTCCGGCGGCGCAGGTCTCTGTCATTGAAAACCTGCATCAAAACAGCCAGGATGGAAATGAGAATGGCTGTTAAAATATAGGCCAGATATTTAAAATAGTATGACAGGAAAGAATAGTCGGAAACACTTTTCGTGCCGCTGTCTGTAATCGCAACGGATGCTGTTTCTGACATAACATCATTCATTCGATCCGCCAGCGTGTCCGCGTCTGTCACCGCCCCTGTCTTCACATACATCGATGCTGTCTGAAGCCAGAGCTGCAGTTTTTCACTGATATACGTACCGGAAAAGCTGCCCGGCACACTGGTACAGCCAAGCTGCGGATCCTCCCCCTTCATAAATGCATCCGTAAACCCCGCCGGTACGCGGATAATATAGCTCACTTCACGATAGTACAGCGCATCCGCCAGCACAGCGGGGGTATCTTCTATATCCATGAAAGCCGCGTTTTCTGAAAGAGCCGCCTTCATTCCTTCCACAAGCGGCGTATTCTCTTCCGTCAGAAAAGCAATTTCAGTTTTTTCTGCCGTGTATTGATAAGTCTGGTCCTTCGAGGCGGCAGCTGTCATAATTAAGGAAAGCATTATAAAAACTGTGATATAAATCAGAATGGGCAGTCTGTTCTGCCGCATTACTTTTCCGCAAAGTTTAAAGACTTGCATATTTCTGCCTCCTGATTTTCAGATATGTTCCGATGGAAAAAACAGCGATGAATCCACCCAGAATCGCCATATCGATCCAGAACCGGTCAAGTGCCGGCAGATAATAGATATTATAATACGCGTCCGTCAGCAGATTCACAGGATTGATCCATCTTAAGGCCGGCGCGTTCCTGTCAATCTGTATTTTGATTCCCTGATACATCATGCCGGCAAGCATGCAGCCTGTCATTGTAAGCCCCAGCATTACGCCTGTCTTGAGATTCTCACTTCCCCTGACAACGGCTCCGATAAAAGCTCCGCCGCTTAAGCCAAGCAGGCAGCCGGCCAGTGTCACAAGCAGGACAAGATTCGTCCGGACACCGAAATCAATCCCCAGCACAAAACGGAGAAACAGGAACAAAAGCAGAATCTCTGACATGCTTAATACGAACGATGCGGCCATGCTGGAGAAAAAAGCTTTTCCCTTTTTAACCGGCGCGATATTGACACGTGCCGCGCGTACCGAAAGGTCCGCCTGTATGTCTTCCGCCTCGCGCAGTCCCCAGAAGCCTGCGTACAGGCATGCCATGGCAAGCAGCGCGTAAAAATAGGAATACGCACTGTCCGGTTCCGCGTCTGAAATCGAAACGTCCCGCAGATAACCGGTCTTCTCTTTTACCGCTGTCATAAGCGTTTCATACGACTGCGGATCCGCCTCCAGAATATCGGAAGACGCGTAATGCATCTGCATATAACTGTCTGCAAATGTCTGCATAAGACTGGCTTCAAAGCCGGAGCTGCCAACCGTAACCGAAACCAGATCCCCGTCTGTGAAATATCCGCTTATCCGGCCGCCCCGCAGCAGGTCCGCAGCCTCCTCTTCCGATGCTTCCGTCAGGCTGAATATCCGGTTTTCTCCGTCTGACGCTGCATTAAGCGCTTCCCGGAAGGATGAATCATTCTCATACATTTCATTATCAACAACCGCGATATCGACCGGCTGAAAACCATCGGCCATTTTATCGATATTGCGAAGCGTCGCGTTGAAAAGCAGTGCAAGAATGATCGGAAAGGCCATTGTCCAGAATACCGTGGCACGGTCCCGAAAAAGACACTTCAAACGCGTTGTAAAAATATGTGAAGACATGCTTTTCCTCCTTGTTCTCAGTCGCGCAGCTCTTTGCCGGTCAGTTCCAGAAAGACATCGTTCAGGGTCGGCATTTCCGAATAGATCCGGCCGTACCCGATTGACTGCTTCTTAAGGAAATCCAGTACAGACTCCAGATTATTCCGGTCTTTTCCGGAACGTATGATCAGTTCCTGTCCGTCAAAGGAAACCGTATCGATACCCGGAAGTGTCTTCAGTACGGAAAGCTGTCCGTCCGAAACCGTGTTCGTCTCGACCGTGATTTTTTCTCCGAGCGATATCATGTTCTTGAGCTCCTCCTTCGTACCGTTCGCAATGATCCGCCCGCGGTCAAGAATGATGATCCGTGTACAGATCTGCTCCACCTCCTCCATATAATGCGAGGTATATACAACGGTCGCGCCGTTCCGGTTAAGCTGCTTTATTCCCTCGAGAATTTTATTTCTGCTCTGCGGGTCGACGGCAACCGTCGGCTCGTCGAGAATGATGAGTTTCGGCTTATGCGCGATGCCGCAGGCAATATTCAGCCGGCGCAGCAGCCCGCCCGACAGCTTTTTCGGATAAAATTTCCGGTAATCGTTAAGTCCGGCAAAATCAATCGCCTCTTCAGAAAGACGCCGGCATTCCGCTTTGTCTGTGATATAAAGGCCGCAGAAAAAAAACACATTTTCCCAGACCGTCAGTTCATTGAAAACGGCCACATTCTGCATGATTACGCCGATATTGCGCTTCGTGCCATACGCGTCCGGCGCCATCGGGCGGTCAAAAACACAGATTTCTCCGCTGTTATATGTAAGCAGCGAAAGAATACAGTTCAAAGCCGTTGTTTTTCCGCTCCCGTTCGGTCCCAGAAGGCCAAGAATTTCTCCTTCTTCCACCGCCAGGTCAAAGTGGTCGAGCGCAACCAGATCGCCATATCTCTTGACAAGATCCTTAACTGTTATAACCATACGTGCAGACCTCCTTATCTGTCATCCACTGCTATTGTAATGCATATAAAAAAAGCGTGCCAGTGCGGCACGTCACAACAGGAGGTGACAGATGTCATTTTTTATCATGCCGCGTTGTACGCCGGACTTATGCATGATATACTTGTAATCAGAAGGGAGGGGATCGCTTGGTCAGAGACAGCCTAACAGACCGTGTCATACTTTTTATATGCTGTGCAGCGATATATTTATGCATGCCGCAGTTTGGGCGTGCTGTCGTACCGCTGCTGACCGCTGCCTGCCTGTCTGCCCTGCTGGATTATTTCAGCCGCGCCGCTGCCCTTGCTGTCCTTCTGACAGCCTTTCTGGCTATCAGTATAATAATTCCGTCTCTTGCCATTTTTCTTCCGATTCTTATCTACGAGGCTGTTCATACGCCTCGCGTATATTTTCTGATTCCTGCCATTCTGCCGCTTACCCTTTTCGCGTATCATTACGGCAGCTTTGCGGTATCCGTTCTGATAACGGCAGGCCTCGGAGCCGTTTTAAAGTACAGAAGCTCACAGCTTCTCGCACTGCGCACAGCGCATACCACGCTGGAAGATACAAATCGCGCGCTTGCTCTTGAAAAGGAGCGGGAGCACAGCCTTCTGCTTGAAAATCAGGATGCTGAAATCAGCGTGGCCAAACTTGCGGAACGCGGGCGCATCGCACGTGAAATCCATGACAGTGTCGGACATCAGCTTTCCAGTTCCATTCTGCAGGTCGGCGCGCTTCAGGCTGTCAACAAGGATGATAATCTTGCCTTGAGCCTTGCAAGTCTTAAAGACACACTGAATGACGCGATGAATTCCATCCGGTCAAGTGTCCATGACCTGCATGATGACTCCATTGATCTGGATTCTGCTTTATACGCGCTCGCGAAGGACTTTACCTTCTGCCCGCTGGAATTTACAAATGATCTGGAGACAGAACCGCCGCCCAGAGTCCGCTACGCTCTGATCGCCATTGTCAAGGAAAGTCTTACAAATATCGCACGCCATTCCAATGCTTCAAAAGCCTCGGTCTCTCTCCGTGAACATCCATCCTTCCTGCAGCTGATCATTCATGACAACGGTACCGGGATCTCTTACAGCGAAGAAAACGGCATTGGTCTAAAGAATATCCGCGAACGTGTCGAAAGCTTCCATGGTGTCCTGAACATAACCACCGAAAATGGTTTCCGGCTGTTCATTACAATTCCGAAAGGAGAATCATAAAGCATGAAAGTTCTTGTCGTAGATGATGACCGCCTCGTTGCCAGGTCACTGAAAACAATTCTGGATGCGGAAGATGATATAGAAGTCACCGGCGCACTCTCCGACGGTGCCGAAGCCGTCATGCAGTATGACCGGCTTTCCCCGGACGTACTGCTAATGGATATCCGTATGAAAACCATGAGCGGACTCGACGCGGCCGCTCAGATTCTGAAAGCGCATAAGGAAGCCCGCATTCTGTTTCTGACGACCTTTTCCGATGATGAATATATTGTCCGCGCTCTTGCGATCGGCGCGCGCGGCTATATACTGAAACAGAATTATGAAAGCATCGCGCCGTCACTCCGGGCAGTCTGCGCCGGACAGCGCGTTTTCGGCGATGAAATCATAACAAAGCTGCCCCTGATGAAGAATGGCAGAGATATTGCCGCGTTTGGTCTGACCGAACGTGAGACAGAGCTTCTGTCTGCTGTCGCAGAGGGGCTGTCCAACAAGGAAATATCGGATAAACTCTGCCTTGGCGAGGGCACAGTCCGAAATTATATCAGTGCACTTCTGGAAAAGCTTGACCTCCGTGACCGTACACAGCTTGCCGTCTTTTATTACAAGCATATCTGAACAAGGGACTCACTCCAGAAAGCCCATTCCTTCCAGTATTTCCTTTGCCTTCTCCACATCCGAATCCGCGACGAAGATATCTTCACCGTCTTTTGTGAAACGTCCGTATATACTCAGAATTCCTGCATTTCCAAGATCTTCCTTGTACGAGGGTATGCCATTCTCCTTAAAAGCAATCATGATCATCTCTGCCTGAATACTGGTCTGTGCAGTAAAAATTTTAACGGCTTTGCGCTCCATTTCCCGCCTCCCTGGATTTCATTAAAAATTATAACTGGATTATATCATGACGCCCGCAAATCATCAAACAGAAAGACATCGCCGGAAAGCGGACTGTCTCTGATACTGAGACCTGCCTGCCTTCCGGCGATGATTCCTGCGCATGAAGCATTAACTCTTAATCCTGTCCGGCTATTCTTGCCTCCGGATACTGATCAACCTTCTCTTCCGTTCCGGTAAGCTTATCGACCCGCACCGCGCATACTTTATATTCCGGCGCCTTGGCGATCGAATCGAGTGCCGCGTTCGTCAGCCAGTTCGCGTTGCCGTCAAGAAAATGGAACGGCATCCAGCACTCTCCTGCAGATGTCTTATCGGAGACACGTGCTGTTGTAAAAATTGCGCTTCTGCGGGATGAAACCCGGATACGTTCACCATCCGCTATTCCGGATTTCTGCGCATCCTTTGTATTGATCTCAATGAAGGAGCTTCCGGAAAGCTCGTTCAGGCCCTCTTCACGGCCCGTCATGGCACATGCGTTGTACTGATAGAGAACACGGCCCGTCATCATAATCAGCGGATATTCGATATCAGGCAGCTCCGCCGAAGGCTTGTATTCCGCCGGATAAAACGTTCCCAGTCCGCGTGAAAACTTACCGACATGCAGAATCGGCGTGCCGGGATGATCCTTCGAAGGACACGGCCACTGAAGCCCATTGCCCGCGACCTCGGCACTGTCGAGACGCGCATGGCTGATACCCGCGAATGACGGCGTCACCGAAGCGATCTCATCCATGATTTCGGCACTTGTCAGATACGGCTGCGCGTATCCCATACGATTCATGATATCGGTAAAAATATCCGTATCAAGTCTTGTATTGCCGGGAATCGTAACTGCCTTCCGCACACGCTGGACACGGCGCTCTGTATTCGAAAAAGTGCCTTCCTTCTCAGCATAGGAGCGGCCGGGCAGAATCACATCCGCGAGTTTTGCCGTTTCCGTCATGAACAGCTCGTCCACAACGAAGAAGTCAAGTGATTTCAGGGCATGGATAACATGGTTCGTATCCGGATCAGATACAACAGGATCTTCTCCAAATACAAAAAGCCCTTTAATATCGCCGGAAATCATCTTCGGGAAACATTCCGTGGCTTTTGTGCCGATATTGTGATTCAGCTTTGTGCCCCAGGCTTTCTCGAATTTCTCAATTACGCCTTCCTTGGCCAGCTTCTGGTAGCCAGGAAACTGATCCGGCAGCGCGCCCATATCACAGGCACCCTGTACATTATTCTGCCCGCGGATCGGATTGACACCGCAGCCGGGACGTCCGAGCTTCCCTACCATCATGGCCATATTGGAAAGCGACATAACACCTTCCGTTCCTGTAGAATGCTCCGTAACTCCGAGGCAGTACAGAATCGGCGCCGCTTTTGCCTTCGCGTACATTCTGGCGGCATTCTTAAGGTCTTCCGCGTTGATGTGACAGATCGCGGCAACCTTCTCAGGTGTATACTCCTTAACAATATCGCGCAGCTTTTCAAAGGCATCGACCTCTGTCCGTGTCTTTATAAATTCTTCATCAATCAGATTCTCTTCGATAAACACATGCATCATGCCGTTCGCAAACGCGACGTTCGTGCCCGGCTTTAATTTCAGATGGATATCCGCCTGCTTTGCAAGGCCGGTATCACGCGGATCGACGACGATCAGCTTCACACCCCGCGCTGCTGCCTGCCGGATCTGCATGCCGAACACCGGATGTGCCTCCTCCGGATTTGATCCGCAGATCAGAATCACATCGGAATCACGTGTTATATCGTATATCGTATTAGTCATAGCTCCTGAGCCAAGCGTGGTTGCCAGACCGGCAACAGTAGGAGCATGTCAAACACGCGCACAGTTATCAGTGTTATTGGACTGAAAGGCTGTACGCACCATTTTCTGAAGCATGTATATATCTTCGTTGGTTGAACGCGAGCAGGCAAAGCCGGCCAGTGCCTCCCCGCCGTATGTATCGCGAATCTCCGTAAACTTGGCGGCAACAAGATCCAGTGCCTCGTCCCACGTTGCCTTGCGGAATTCTCCGCTTTCACGGTCTTTAATCAGAGGATCGGTGATCCGGTCGCCGGAATGTACAAAGTTGTAGGATCCGAAACGGCCCTTGACGCAGAGCATCTTATGATTCGTCGGTCCGTCCGCGGCTTCCGTGCCAACAATACGATTGTTATGCACAAGCAGATCGTACTGGCAGCCCACAGCACAGTGCGGGCACGTTGTCCTGACATGCTTTAGCTCCCAGGAACGGTATTTGCTTCCTCCCTTTCGGCTTAAAGCACCGGTCGGGCAGACTGCGACACAGTTTCCGCAGGATTCACAGTCAGAATGGTCAAAATTCTTCTCTTCCCTGAAATCATACGGAATCCCCATGCGCTCGCCAAAGCCGCGGCCGATAATGGAAATCGCATTGCGTCCTGATATCTGCTCACAGGTACGCTGGCATTTCCGGCACATGATGCAGCGGTTCGGATCGAATGTAAAGAAGGGATTCGAATCGTCCATGGCCAGTTCTTCTTCCTCATATGCCGTTTCCGATTCCGCGACTCCATATTCATTGCAGTATTTCTGCAGGTCACAGGCACCGTTCTGTTCACAGCTGAAGCAGACGGCGCGATGCTTTGACATTAAAAGCTCCAGTACAAATTTACGTGCGGCAATTACCTTCGGGGAATTCGTGTGAATCACATTTCCCTCCGCGATCGGAGACGAGCAGGCCGTAACAAGCTTGCGGTTTCCCTCGATCTCAACGACACAGAGACGGCAGGAACCGTCCGGCGGCAGGTCCGGCAGATAACAAAGTGTCGGAATTTCGATACCCGCGGCTGCCGCGGCCTTGAGGATTGTAGTTCCCTCCTCGACCTCCACAGGGTATCCGTCAATCATAGCATGCAACATGTTCTACTACCTCCCAAATAGTCTTTTGAACATATGTAACCGCATTCTATTATAAACACTTATGGAAAAGATTTCAATTCCAATAAAAGAACAATTTAAATGTATAGAACCCGCACTTTTTGCAAAAAAAAAATGATTTGAATATCCCTATAAATGTTGTATAGTAGAATTATGCATGCTATGGATATTTTATATCTGCACCGTATCTCACCAAGGGGGTAATAACATGAATTCAGTATTTCTTGAAGAGATGACTGCCGAAGAGAAGCGGCAGATCATCCGGGATGCCGGAGGCGATACCGAGCATCTCCTTGCCATACTGCTGGAGCTCCAGTCGCATTCCGGGACCAGCAGCATCGACGAAGCTACGGCAGAGATTGTCGCGGATGAGCTTCATCTTACGCCCGCCCACGTTCATGATGTGATCACATTTTATGAAATGCTGAGCGCACAGCCGTCTGCCCGTTACACGATCAATATCTGCAAGAGTGTTCCCTGCTATTACGCGAAGGCAGCAAAGCCTGTCAGTCTCCTCAAAGAGATTCTGGGCATTTCTCCCGGCGAAGCCACTCCGGACGGAATGTTCCGGATCTGTTACTGTTCCTGTTTCGGAGCATGTGATATCAGCCCCGCAATCAAGATCGGCGACGAGGTTTACGGAAATCTGACTTTAGACAGTCTGCGGGAACTGATAGACGGACTGCGCGCACGTTAGGAGGGATACTATGTCGAAAACCATGAATATACTGACAGAATCCGCCGGCACTTATGACGGTACAAGTGTTGCGGAATATAAGGCGCACGGCGGCTACAAGGCCCTTGCCAATGTCGTCGCCATGTCACAGCAGGAAATACTCGATGAACTGCTGGATGCACAGTTGCTTGGACGCGGCGGCGCCGCGTATCCGGCCGGCCGCAAATGGAGCCAGATGGCACACATCAAGGAAATGCCGAAATATATCGTCTGCAATGCCGACGAGGGAGAACCGGGAACCTTTAAGGACCGGGAGCTGCTGAAGTACCAGCCTCTCAGGGTAATCGAGGGAATGACAATCGCCGGCCGCACCTTAAACGCGGAACGCGGGTTCATCTATATCCGCGGTGAATACCGCAATATCCAGAAGATATTTCAGAAGGCCATCGATGATGCATTAAAGAACGGTTATCTCGGACAGAATGTCATGGGAATCAAGGGATTTAACTATACCATTACAATCGTTTCCGGCGCCGGCGCATACGTCTGCGGTGAAAACTCAGCAATGCTGAATTCCATCGAAGGAAAGGCAGGACGGCCCCGCATCAAGCCGCCGCATCTTGCCGAGGTAGGTGTATACTCGCTTCCTACACTTGTCAACAACGTCGAATCTTTCGCAGATCTGACCGTCATTTACACGCTGGGTGCTGCCCGCTTTAAAGAGATCGGTGTCGAGACAAGCGGCGGAACGGCGCTTGTCGCAATCTGCGGCCATGTTAAGAACCCCGGCGTCTATGAAGTCGGTCTCGGAAAGGTAACACTCCGCGACCTGATTTATGATCCCGAGCTCGGCGGAGGGATGTGTGACAGACCGCTCAAATTCTATCATCTTGGCGGCCAGTCCGGACCGATCGGCTTTCCGGAACAGCTTGACACGCCGTTCGATCACGAAAGCCTTAAGAAAGAGAAGCTTGCTGTCGGCAGCGGCGCATTCGTCGTAATGGATGAAAGTGTCTGTCTCGTCGACTACTGCAGAAAGGTCATGGAATTCTTCGTCGATGAATCCTGCGGCAAATGCACACCATGCCGTATCGGCACAGAACGCGCTCTGCAGCTCCTGACACGCCTCTGTGAAGGCCAGGGACAGGAAGGCGACACGGATAAGCTCGAATATATGATCGGACAGATTTCGTCACTGGCTGCCTGCGGACTTGCCCAGGCCTGCGACAAAGCAATCATGAGCTGTCTCCGTCACCGCCGTGACGAATTTATCGCGCATGAAAACGGTATCTGCCCGACACTTTCCTGCGATATGAAAAAGCATTCTTCTGTCAGCTGATTAATCCACCGTAATATCAGTATACCGGAACCGGATGATCTTTCCAAGGTCATCCGGTTTTATTTCGACCTGATATCCGATTCTTCCGGCACTGAAGCAGATTGTATCAAAATGCTGTGCCGTATCATCCAGAAATGTCGGATAGACCTTCTTCATGCCGATCGGTGAACAGCCGCCGTGAACATATCCGGTATTCGGAAGCAGCTCGCGCGACAATATCATGGCCACGGATTTCTCGCCTGATACCGACGCGGCTTTCTTTAAATCCAGCTCCGCAGCCGCCGGAATCACAAAAACGTACAGCTGTCCCGACTTTCCCCTTGTAACAAGGGTTTTGAAAACATGTGCCGCATCAAGTCCCATAATGCGCGCGGCCTCTACACCGCTGACCGCCTCTTTGATATCCGCGTGATAGGACTCGTAAGGAATTTTCTTCTGTTCCAGAAGCCGCATGACATTCGTCTTCTCTTCGCTTCTGCCGCCCAATTTCAACATCTCCTTCTAAGGGTGCACAATTCTGTCACGGTATGGCAGTGAGCATTCCATACGGCAGAGTCTGTCAATAACCCGGTCGTCATCCCAGTAATGCATCGGAAAGACAACGTCTGTATCCGTATGCCGCATAAAGTAATCGAAGCCGCGGTAAAAATCCTCATCCTGCCGTGAATCAAGAACCATAAATGCCACATCAAAGTGACGGCCGTCCAGAGAATCGATCTGCTTCTTAAACCGCTTTTCCATATCCTGATTTTCCTTCGGCGACTGCTCTGCCCATGTCCACCAGTTCAAATCACCGGCATGGAAAATCGTTCTGCCGTATGCAGTAACAATAAACGCAACACCGGCATCCGTAGATTTAAGGGTCTCTACTGTCACGTCTCCTATTGTCTCCGTCTTTCCGGACGGTATAAAGGTTATCTTCTCATAATCCGCTTCACTGACACCATGATTCAGGAAAAAGCTCTTTCCGTACTTCCGCCTGATATCCCTTGAAAAAATATACCGTACATCCTGACAGTCCTCCAGCAGCGAAAAGATTTCAAGGTTGAAATGATCCGCGTGACTGTGACTGGAAAATACATATACCGGCACGCCGGACGAAAACGCCGGAAGTTCGCCTTTGTAATAATCAAACACCAGTATAGCTGAATCAAGTTCTACCGCAAAGCAGCTGTGTGCAACATATGTGATCTTCAAGAACGCAGCCCCCTTTCTCTTATATTCAGTATATCAGTTTTATATCCTTTTTGTACAGGTATCCGCTTTATGTTATAATAAAAAACAAGCATCAGAATCCACAGAACAGCCTGCGGCACTGCAGAAAACAGGAAAGGATGAGAACACTGGATACAATAACCGCATGGACACGCCAGGTACCCGAGGTACTGGACGAACTGCACCGGAACGGCGTCTACCGGGTCAGAGAAGAATATATACGCATCAAGAACGATACAATCGCCGATTATTACCTTAAGCTGTATGACTGGTATACTGCCGGGAGCCGGAAATATGTCAGAATACCGGACGGCGCCCGTTATCCAATCTGGTTCTCGCTTGCCGAGGATTACCGTCTTCAGCCAATTCCCGGCACAGTCATCCTGAAAACACAGCTCCCCCGCGATCAGATTCTGATTATCGATATTGAAAAATGGGAATACCGTGGAAATGACCTCTATGTACCGGCTGACAAGGCTGACGAGAAGCGCTTCCGGGAAGAACTGCTGCGATACGGCATATCCGATGAAACCTCATTAATCGAAACAAATAAGGGAAATTTCTATCCGCTATTGAAGCGCATGGTAACGGAAAGCTGGGAACGGATCTTTACGATGCCGCCGGAGAATCCCCCGAATGGATTTGCGACATCCTGGGAGCTTAAGGAAGAATGGGTCACGGAGGTAATTCAGAATGGATGAATCAATAACTGTCTGGACCGGTCAGAGTCCGGTCGTATTAAAAACGCTGAATGAAACAGGCCGGTATATTGTCCGGAAAAGCTATGTCGATCAGAAATACAAGGAGACCGCCTGGATTTTCCAGGAAGCCTACCAGTATCTTTCGAATGCTGTACAAAGCTTTCTTCCACGGCCGGCGGACGCTGAAAGTCCTGTCTGGGTATACCGCGACGCAAAATATATATATACGGCTCCCGACACACATATACTCACACTGTCGGTACCGCGCTCCAGAATATTTCTGTTCAGCCAGAAACGGTGGAACAGAATTCAAAACCTGAGCTATCTGGGCAGCGACAGTCAGGACGAGGACGCATTTGAAAAATGGCTCCGGGAACGCGGTATAACGGACGATCTGGCCATCTTTTCAACACCTTATTACCCGCTGGAAAAACGCGCCGTTATGAAAAGCTGGGACCGCCTCTTTGACAATGACCCGTCCTGTGATACCGGGAAGCAGGGTATGACCTGGGAACTTCTGGATGAATGGATTACAGCCGATTCGTTCCATTAGTCCGCTTCCCTTCCCGGCATGTACAGTGCTCCGTTATCCGCATTCCACAGCTGGAAACTGTTCAGAATGCTCAGGCGCTTCCCGGGATCCTCATACGCGAAATGAAAAAGGTCTTCTATTCTGTTTAAGCGGTACAGCAGTGTATTGCGGTGAATACCGAGTACTGCTGCCGAATAATCCTTGTCATGGAGCGACAGACTGTAAACCATCAATGTTCTGAAATACTCTGTCCTGTTCGCCCTGTCGTATGATTCCAGTTCCGGCAGAAGCGGGTCAATAAACATACCGGCATTTGTATTCATGCTTACAAACTCAAAAATCTGATTCGGCACAAGACTGTCAAAAAATGCAAAACGCTTCTTTGTAAGCCGCGCGGTCGTATACGCCTGCTGAAAGCGTCCGGCTGTTTCCAGCAGATTCGTAAATGGCTGCGAAATGCCGCTCGAAACACTTGCGGGAGCAATGTACTTGCTTACCCGTTCAAAAAACGCCTTTTCCTTCTCAGAATAATCATGTCCCGACATCCTTCCAAACAGCGTTGCAATACATCCCTCATAAACAACACTGACCGTAGCCTTGTAAATATCCGTTATTTCTGAAATCACCATCGTCGCGAATGCCCTCTGTGAAGCGTCTGTTCCAACCGGTGTAACCATCAGGGAAAAGGCACCGTGAAGTCCGGACTCCAGACTGTGGGCCGCCATCATCCTCGCCTCGGAATTCGTCCGCGGGTCCAGCAGATCGGTCAGATAAGCGGAGAGAGATGCTTTCATTCTCCTGCTGTGCGGAATCATCAGCATGCGCAGCGCATCCGTAAAAACCTGCATGGCTTTCAGATCCTCCGGATACATCTTCTCGTCAAACATAAAAACAGCAGCATGCCCATAGATCTTCTCCCCTTCAAAAATCTCGCTGAATATGCGAGGACAGCTTCCTACAAGGCCCTTATCCGCATAAAAAGGGCCGTAAATCAGATTCTTATTCTTCAGGTATTCCTCCTGATAGCCGATAATGGTCTCGCGCGGCAGAACTTTCTTCTCGTAAAGCGTGTCCCAGACTGCTTCGCCGATCTTCTCCTGGGGATACTGACAGACAAGCCGGTAGTTTTCATCAGTAAGAAGGACCGGCATTCCGAAAAACTGCCATGCCGCTTTCACTACTGCCGCTGTTTCATCCGTCTTAAGTGCTTCAAAGAAAACCCTATATGCCTCCGCTTCACTTCCACGACTTACTTTTCTTATTGTCATTTTGCACAATCCTCTGTATATTGTTTATTAATTAACGACTATATTTATAAAAGTTCCATATGCTATAGTACTCTTATCAATAATACTGCAATTTATCAGTTTGTGCAAATTGGACAATTCTGCAGACAGAAAGGAAGGTATTCATGGATTTTTCAGCTACATTTTCCCCCTATAAAATCGGGAATGTCACTATTAAGAACCGGCTGATCATGCCGGCTATGGATTCAGGCGTATTCAGTCCGGAAGGAAATGTGATCGAACCAACGCTTGATTATTACGGTGCAAGAGCGGCCGGCGGCTTTGGTCTCATCATCATTGAAATCTCGGCAGTCGAGCGAAGAGGCGTCGGCATGCCGTGTGAACCAAACGTATGGGATGACTCAAATCTAAAAGGCATGACACGTCTTGCCAATCACATTAAAATGAACGGCGCAAGAACGATCGTTCAGCTGCACCACGCAGGTCGCGAGACAATCGCTCTGATGGCAGGAGAACAGATTGCAGCACCTTCAAGCGTCCCTTGTCCCACAAACCGTGAAACACCGCACGAGTTCTCAACCCAGGAAGTCTATGACCTGATCCGCCACTACGCGGAAGCCGCTGAGCGCTGCAAAAAAGCCGGCTTTGACGGCGTTGAGATTCATGCTTCCCATGGTTATATGGGCGGGCAGTTCCTCTCTCCACGCTCCAATAAACGAATCGATGAATTCGGCGGCGGCCTTGAAGGACGCGCGTATTTCATGCGGCTCGTCGTTGAAGGCATCAAGAAACTCTGCGGCGAGGACTTCATTGTCACGGCAAGGCTCTCCTCCAAGGAAAACAGGATCGGCGGTCTGGAAATGGAAGAAACCGTCGTATTCGCGCAGATGCTGGAAAGCTACGGGTACGACGCGCTCCACATCTCCGCCGGAACATATGAGACATGGCAGACCATCGTTCCGCCTTCAAGCTGGCAGTCCGGCTGGAATCTTCCGGCTGCACGCAGAATTAAAGAAGCTGTCTCGGTCCCGGTCTTCTCAGTCGGTCTCTTCCACGATCCGTATACAATTGAAACGGCTCTGAAGCGCGGCGACTGTGACGGTATTTCACTTGGCCGTCAGTCAATCTGCGACCCCGATTTTCCGAATAAGATGTGTGCCGGCGTTCTTGACGACATCATTCCGTGCCTTGGATGCACACAGCGCTGCATGGAATTCAACTATCCCGAAAATCTGATGCCGGGCGACTGGGGCGTATCCTGCATGCTGAATCCGGAATCAAGCCATCGTCCCGACCGCCTTCTCAAACAGACCGAGTCTCCGAAGAAAGTTGTTGTCGTCGGTGCCGGTCCGGCCGGAATGCAGGCTGCATTCATGGCAGCCGGCCGCGGCCATACTGTAACGCTGCTGGAAAAAGCACCGTTAAGCCGGGCGGGCGGTCAGTTCCTTATCGCCGCTTATCCGCCTTTCAAGCAAGGTCTTACAAGAGAAATCCGGTATCAGCTTCACATGTGCCGGAAGAACGGTGTAGACATGCGGTTTGATACAGAAGCAACTCCGGAGCTTATCAAAGAACTGACTCCTGATGTTCTTATCATGGCAACCGGCGCGACACCCATTATTCCTTCCATCAAAGGTCTGGAAGAATCCGGTGCCGTTCTTGCCAACGATGTACTGCTTGGCAGCCCTGTTCTCAAATCAAGCGCCCTTATCATCGGCGGCGGCGAGGTCGGTGTGGAAACAGCGGAATATGCAACTGATTACTGTTCAAAAGTATCCGTCGTTGAAATGCTTCCGCAGATTGCCGGACAGCTGTACCTTACAGTACGGAATGACCTGCTTGAGCGTTTTGAAAAGGAAAAAATCGACGTACATGTCAGTACAACAGTAAAAGAATTTATTCCCGGAGGAATCATTGCCGAATGTGACGGAAAGTCCATAACTCTCGATGGATACGATACCGTCATACTGGCTCTCGGTTCAAAGCCATATGTTCCGTTCAATCCGGAAGGTCTTGCACCGGAAGTATATACAATTGGCGACGCGGTTAAAACACGTGACGCAAAATGGGCAATTTACGAAGCTTACCGTACAGCACAGAAGATCTGATGATCCGGAAAGGAGAAGATTATGGTTTCAGAAGTACTGGAAAAATATGTAGCTTGTTTAAACGAGGGCAATGCGGATCATATCGCGGAACTCTTTGCCGATGAATGCGATTTCGTTGACGGCGGCGCCCGTCCGTTCAATTTCCCTGATGTTGTAGCTTCCGGAAAATCAGGTGTTCATGATGCTTTTAAGGGAGTATTTGAAACATATAAAGTTGTCGCAAAAATCACCAGACTGAACCCCAACTCCATGGAATATGATGTTGAGCTGGCCGGTCTCAGCATTCCGTGTATCGGAGCCGCAACCCTTGACGAAAGCGGAAAAATCAAAGAGTATATCGTGCGTCCGAGATAAGCTTTCCAACAACCCTGCAGGAACACCGGGGTCTGCCGTTTATAAGCCGGCAGGCCCCTTTCTGTTCATTCGTTACTGCTGCTTATCATCATCGCTTCGGCTGCTGAAGTCGTTTTCAATACGCTTCTTCCAGTCGGCCTTCAGGGGGCTGCTGCTCCGGACGCTGCCGATGGTCTCACTCAGCACTTCAAAATTCAGCTGCGTTCCCCGACTGTCACATTTATAATTGACAGCCCGGTCCTCGTCAATTCCGAATTGCGCGGCTGTTTCAGCCGCATCGATATTCGCGGCAAGGAAAAGAAATTCCCAGCCATATACGCGCTTCTGGCGTTCAATCATTGCCTTGACCTGCTCTCTGGTGTATATGTGGCTGGCATTCTCCATTCCATCTGTAGTGATGATAAAAATCGTATGCTCCGGCACATCCTCCTCTCGCGCGTACTTATGCACGTTTCCAATGTGATGGATTGCACCGCCCAGAGCATCCAGCAGCGCCGTGCAGCCTTTCACAAAATATTCCCTGTCCGTCAGCGGACTCACCGACCTGATATTCACCCGGTCGTGAACCACTTCGCTCGTGCTGTCGAAAAGAACCGTTGATACAAACGCGTCCCCGCTTTCCTTCTTCTGCTTATCAAGCATTCCGTTAAAACCGCCGATCGTGTCACGCTCCAGACCGCGCATCGAGCCGCTCCTGTCAAGGATGAATATAATTTCCGTCAAATCTTTCTTCATGTTCCAAGC
>Ga0183098_10841_pt1 | contig 22380 bp, 20 predicted proteins | sample BioMet9_FD_128884 | JGI IMG/M metagenome (GOLD analysis project Ga0183098, IMG submission 128884) | Microbial communities from bioreactor (seeded with sewage sludge) at Lawrence Berkeley National Lab, California, USA - Biofuel... | ecosystem: Engineered > Bioreactor > Anaerobic > Unclassified ... | reverse complement strand
GCGTGGCAATCGCACGTGCGCTCATGACCGACCCGGAGCTTCTGCTGCTTGACGAGATAACGTCGGCGCTCGATCCTTTGCTGGTCGGCGAGGTCCTCGAGATGGTCTCGGAGCTCAAGGAGCAGGGTGCCACGATTCTCATGGCAACACACGAGATGAGCTTCGCACACAGCGCCGCCGACCGCATCACGCTGCTCAGGCATGGCAGAATCGCCGAGAACGGCTCCCCTGCCGATGTCATGGACAACTCCACCGACCCCGAAACCCAGGAGTTCTTCCATAGCTATCGCTCGTAGCGGTTCTTACACAGACGAGCCCCATGACCTCTTCGACACGAACTGGAGGGGTCTTTTCTGGGTTGGCAAACCCCTGCGACGACGTGAGCGCCGCAGTTCGCAAAGCCCTTTGGATATGCGGCTTCGTTTGCAATGCTGCTCTGTTTCGGCGGGGTTGGCATATCCAAAGAAGTACTCAGTGCCCGTCTCACGCTCCCCTTAGCCAGAGGTCGCAGATAACGACACTATCCAAAGCGGATGACGTTGATTATGTCGTTATCTGCGACCTCTGGCTAAGGGGAGCGTGAGACGGGCACTGCAAGATCAACCGTATCCGCCCGGGCCCATCCACCTCGAAAGTCGACTAAACTCAGCATCTAGGATTCATCAGCGCGGAGGGACATTCGCATGGGCAAGACCAGGGTGTACATCGACGGTCAGAGCGGGACCACCGGTCTCCAGATCTACGACCGCATCGGCGCGCGGGAGGACCTTGAGCTTTTGCGCATCGACGATGACAAGCGCCACGACAAGGATGCGCGCCACGAGTTCATCAATGCCGCCGACGTCGTCTTTCTGTGCCTGCCTGACGAGGGTGCCATCGAGGCAGTCTCTCTCGTAGAGAACCCCGAGACCTGCATCATCGACGCCTCGACGGCCCATCGCACCACCGAGGGCTGGACCTATGGCTTTCCCGAGCTCTCCGCCGGGCAGCGCGCGGCCATCGCCACAAGCAAGCGCATCGCCAATCCGGGCTGCCATGCCACGGGTTTCATCTCCGCCACGGCCCCGCTCGTGCGCATGGGCATCATGCCTGCCGATTACCCCGTCACCTGCTATTCGCTTACGGGATACTCGGGCGGCGGCAAGAAAATGATTGCTAGCTACGAGGCCGAGGACCGCTCCGCGTCCCTTGATGCGCCGGGAATCTACGGCCTCTCTCTCACGCACAAGCACCTGCCCGAGATGCAGAAGGTCGCAGGCCTTGCATGCCCCCCCGTGTTCATGCCCGTCGTCGGCAACTACTACAAGGGCATGGCCACCACCATCATGCTGCAGAGTCGTCTCCTCAACGGCACTCCCAACGCCGAGGAGATATGTGCTCGCCTTCAGGCGTACTATGCCGGTGAGCACTTCGTGAGCGTGCTTCCCTTTGGCACCAATGCGTCCACACTCTATGCCAACGAGCTTGCCGGCACCAACCACCTGCACATCGTTGTCTGCGGCAACGCTGACCGCATCAGCGTCACGGCACTCTTCGACAACTTGGGCAAGGGCGCTTCCGGTGCTGCCGTGCAGAACATGAACATCGTGCTTGGTCTGGACGAGACATCGGGCTTGGAGTAGGGGCAGACATCGCTTGTCCGTCAAGGCCCTCAGCTCTGGAAAACGGCATCCGTCATCGATATGATGGGCACATGCACACAGCGAGCGGAGGGCGTATGATTCCCAACGAGTGGTATGCGATTCTCCCATCTCGGGCAATCAGACCAGGGCAGGTCGTCGGGGTACGTCGTCTCGGCATGGACCTTGCGCTCTTCCGAAGCGACCAAGGCGCGCTCGGCTGCGTTGTCGACCAGTGCACCCATCGCGGCGCCGCCCTCAGCAAGGGCAGCGTCGTGGGCGGATGCGTTCGCTGCCCGTTCCATGGCATTCGCTTTGACACGAACGGCCACTGCACGCTCGTCCCCGCGAACGGTCGGGCGCAGGTGGCTGACCTCGGTCGCTTTGACGTGCAGAGCCTATCCGTCAAGGAGGGCAACGGCATCGTCTACCTCTGGTACGGCGACCCTGGCAAGCGCACGGAGAACCTGCCGTTCTTCTCGTCAGACGTTGATTCGACCTGGGTATACAGCGAGATGGAAGACCTGTGGGACGCGCACTACTCGCGGTGCATCGAGAACCAGCTCGACGTGGTGCATCTCCCGTTCGTGCACTGGAACACCATCGGTCGCGGCAACAAGACCCTGGTGGATGGCCCCAAGGTAGAACTCGTCGACGGTGGCCTCATCACGAGCGCCTCGAACGAGGTCGACGTGGGACAGACGCCGAAGCCCGCCTCGGAGTGCTCGATCAAGCCGACGTACCTCTCGTTCCTCTTTCCCAACCTCTGGATGAACCACGTGAGCGACACGGCGAAGATCGTGATCTACTTCGCACCGGTGGATGACGAGCACACGATCCTCTACATCCGCTTCTACTCGCGAATCACGGGCATCGGTCCCGTCGACGCCGCCATCGCGGAGCTGGGCAAGTTTGCGAACGGCATCATCGAGCGGCAGGACAAGCGCGTGGTCATCACCCAGCGCCCTAAGGCCTCGTCGTATCAATCGGACGAGAAGCTTCTCACCGGTGATACCCCAATCATTCAGTACCGCAGGATGCGCGACGAACTCAAGTCATCGCAGCAGTAGAAAGAGGGATGCAACCCTCGGTCAGAATCCAGATGCGTGCGCGCCTGGAAGCAGGCATTCTCGACGTGCCTGCGCAAGCAGCTCATAATGCTCGGGTCGATGCGCATCACTCGCAATGTATCGATACATACGTTGTGCAAGCATAGCCTTCGCCGGCTTCTTCTCATGTCCGAGTCGACCACCTGAGATAAAGTCCGCGCTAGCCTGCAACCGACAACCCATGTCGACAAACTCCTGAGCGAGACCAATGTCATGCTGAATCGCGATGTAGCGCTCGGGGTGCGCGATGATGACGTCAAAGCCTAGCCCCTGCAGCTCAAAGACCGTCTGCTTGTAGGCACCGTACTGAGTGTGCGACGCCCCTGGGGACAGCTCGAGCAGAAACGTTGCCTGCCCCCGTCCCGCGAAGCTCGGACCTGCGATGCACAGCCTCGGAGCCCATTCGTCAAAGCCCAGATCCATGAGCTTGTCCCAATTGACCTCGAAGCCCATGCGCAGCGGGAACCCATCCGCATGGGCCACCAGGCTATGGAACGCGCTCCACATGCCATCAAAGTCAAAGTAGGGATCGCGACAGTGTGGCGTGCAGATGATGCTGGTAACCCCTGCCCGCTTGGCAGCCTGGAGCATCATCAAGGACTCGCTCATATCCCGTGCGCCGTCATCAACGCCCGGCAGTATGTGGCTGTGAATGTCGCGCATGACTTCTAGTTCCGAATCCGCTAGGAAAGATGACGGCGACTGGAGGACTTCTCATCCTTGGAGCTCAGCGCGGGGCTGAACCCAACGGCGTTTGTGCTCCTCCTACTGGAGTACGAGCCATCCGTCCGCTCCGATGACCAGCTCGAGTCACCAAACGAGGACCGCTCGAGGGGAGTAGACTGCTTCCTCTGCGAAATAGGGGGATGGTGAGCCGCTCCTTTCGGCCTCCTACCAGGCTCGCTCGCACCTGTCGAAGACGCCGCAGCCGACTCCTGGATCTTGGGGGCACTCCCGCCATCCTGCTCGCCGTAGTAGTAGCTGTAGTAGTCACCGGATTGGTACTTGCAGCAGTTCATGATGACGCCGGAGATCTTGCCATCCGTCTTGCTCAGCTGGTCGAACGTAGTGCGCACCTGTTCGCGGCGGGTAAAGTTCTCGCGTATGACGAGAAACGTGGCATCCGCAAGATGGCTCAGCACAGCGGCATCGACAAACGCGGTCACCGGAGGGGTGTCCAGAAGCACGTAATCGTATGCCTTGGAGAGACCTTCGAGAAGCTGCGCAAAGCGGTGTGAAGCAAAGAGGTCACTGGGGTTGGGGATGTTCGGCTCGGCGTCGAGAAAGAACATGTTCGGTGTGTGCGTGGCGACAATCGCGGACTGAGCTTGCACAGCACCCGAGAGCACGCCATAGAGTCCGTGCCGCACGTGGACGCCCAGCACGCTTGCCAGAGTACGACGCCGGAGGTCGCACTCAACGAGAAGAACGGTCTTTCCCGAGGTGGCTATGGCTTCCGAGAGAATTTGCGAGACATAGCTCTTGCCCTCGTTGAGAATGGAGCTCGTCATCACGATGGTCTTGACCGGATTGTCGACATCCAAGAAGCGGATGTTGGCAAGGAGCGTCTTTGCCGCATTCTTAATCTCGACGTCACCCGAACCACGCTTGTTCGTCTTTTTCTTTGCCATGAGCTATCTCCCTCCAAAAACCGGGATGTGCCCGATGACTGGCACGCCGAGAAGTTCCTCGGCATCTTCGCTGTTACGAACCTTCGTGTTGAGTGTCTCCGCGAGAACCGCAATCACAATCGCCACGAGGAACCCGGCCATGAGAGCAACAGCAACATACAACGGACGGTTGGGTCCGCTCGAAAAGGCCGGGGCGGCAGCGCTATCAATCGCATTGATGCTCTTGACCTCCATGACGCTCTGCGCGATGTCGCTCGTGTTCTTGACCATGGTATTGGCCACATCCGCCGCCGACTGTGCATTGGAACCAGTGACCGAGAGCGTAATCACGCGCGACGTGGTGGAGCTGGTAACGGAAATCTTGAAGCCTCGGAGGTCTGCGAGTCCCAAATCGCTCGCGGTGTCAGCCATGACGCGATCGCTCTTGATGAGTGTTGCGACGTCATTAGTAATCATCTGGGATGCCGTGAGATCATTGCTCGTAGTGGTGGTTGTTGTACTGTCCCCACTCGTTACGAGCACATACATCGTAGTCGAAGCCGTGTATTGATTGGGGAGGAAGACTGCTGCGCCTGCCACCGCGAGTGCAGCCAGAAGCGGCATGAGAATCACTAGGCGCAGATGATCGCGCAGGACACTCAATAGCTCTTGCAATGTCATAACAAAATGCCTCTATTCTAGGGGACAACATCTCTATGACATAATACAGGCTTTTCCAAGATATTCCTCGTTCTTGTGGTCATCATTAGTAACCATGAAATTAGCCCAACACATTCTGCCTGCTGGGGCTGCGGTGGGAATCCTGGACCGTTTTTCCCTATGCTGCCAGTCCGAGTTTGCGACGGTATTGCATCGGACTCATATAGCCCAGATCGCTCTTCATTCTTAGATCACGGTACCATCTCAGATAGGTATCGAGCATGCCTGCGAACTCCTCGAGTGTCACACCCTGCCAGTCGCATCCGTAGAAGAATTCCACCTTTAGCCGTCCGAAGAAGCCCTCTGCCCTGGAGTTGTCCGGACTACAACCCTTCCTCGACATAGAACGAACGAGCCCGTGCTTCTCACATATCGAGATCCACCCGGGCCAGCGGTAATGTCCTCCACGGTCACTATGCACCCGAGGATGTTCGTCTCTGCCGAGTCTTGAACAGGCACCCTCAAGTGACGAGTTCGCCATCTTTGCATCTGGTGAGGTCGAGGTCGACCAGCTGATGGGCATCCCGTCGAAGCAGTCGATGATCGGGGAAAGATAGACCTTACCCGCAGGGATGGCGAACTCGGTGACGTCGGTGACCCACAGCTTGTTAGGCGCATCGGCTGAGAAGTCATGGGTACCGTCATTGCGTCGGCAGGTGTTTGCAGGCGCCTCCGATATCTCACCTACGTATGAGCTGTACCTGCGTTTCTTTCTGGGGTTCCTTGCAAGAAGTCCTTCGCTTCTCATTACCCTGCGCACGGTCCACTCGCCGATCTTGATCTTCTCGTCTGAGTTCACGTCCTTGAGTACGCGTCTGTAGCCGTAGGTGAAGCCGCTTCTTCGAAACGATGCGACTACCGCCCTGTGCACAGTCCGGGTCTCTTCATCCTTATCCTGCCTGGATGCGCTCATGGCGTACTCATAACTGCTCTTTGCCATTCTCATGTATGTCAGAAGATCCTTCAGCTTCCACTTGGCCCGGAGCAGCGTCACGAGTCCTGCCTTCTCCCGGTTGCTCAACCGGTTCGGGTCGGCGCCCGGATCTTTTTTTAAGATGGCACGCGTCCCCTCAAGCACGTCGCACTCGAGTTGGAGTTCGCGCACACGCACTCGTAGATTCTCTTCCATCTCCTGCAGCTTCCCGACATCAGTCGGAAGCTTGTCATACTCCTCGTTCACGGATCTTCCCCTGTTGTCGGCATCACCATTGTGGCTCTCTATGATATCCCTGCGCCAATGATAGGGTGAGACCCTTGAGCACCCATATCTTCTCGCAACCTCTGCGGCTGTGCAGCCTCTGGATTCGAGCTCGGCAACGATATGTGCCTTTGTCTCTGGAGCAGGAGAAGACTTCCTGGAGTTCGGTCCGCGGTATTTGCGTCTTCCTGGTGCAAGCTCGTCGATCCACCTGCAGAGGTACTCCCTGCTCTTGGGATAGCCGAGGGCGCGCATCGTACGCGCAAGACTCCTGCCGTGCTCGAGGTAGTGGTCGACGGCTGTACGCTTCTGTTCGTCAGTGAAACGAGGATTGCTCTCATGCTTGCTTATCGGGATGTCTCCCGTTGCCACATACTCGTCCCACCACATCCTGAGTGTCTGTCTACTCGGATAGCCTAGCTCCCTTATCGTGTCGGCATAGCTATGGCCGAACCTGATGAAGGTCTCTATCGCTTTCCTTCTCTGCTCCGTGTTGAACATGCAATGTTCCTCCTGGTCTTATCTGGTCCAGGATTCCCACCGCAGCCCCTACCCATCATTCGGTATAGCATTATGAATGTTGTATTTTGGAATATCTTTAGGAGCAATGCTCGACATTTGCTCTTGGTAGGGAGCGTTGATTGTCAGTGAGTAACGGTAGGAACAAACCAAGGGCTTTGGTCTCTTCGACTCTTCATAACCAGAATCGTTTTCCCGCTGGTCTCTCCTTTCATAATCGTCAATGGCTGGTCCGTGCGGCAATCATTGCTCTTCTTGATGCCATTCTCATCTCTGCGTCGTATTTCCTTGCGCTCCTGCTTCGCTTTGACTTTGCCTTCTCGACCATCGATGCAAAATACGTGAGTGGTTACCTTCAGCTGATGCCTCTCTACGTCATTGTCGCCATACTCATTATGTGGGCATTTCGTCTGTATCACAGCATCTGGAGCTATGTCTCGATTACCGAGCTCGTTCGTCTTTTTGCCGCATGGGCCATAGACCAAGCCGCCGTCGCACTCATCTATGCGGTCACCAGAATCCGAATGCCCATCTCCTTTTGGGTGATAGGCGCGATACTCTGCTTCCTATCGACCAGCGCCCTCAGGTTCTCCTACCGCTTCTTGCGATCCATGTGCAACGTCTGGTCTCAAAGATCCGGGAACAATGCATATGAGAGGCGCGTCATGATTATTGGCGCAGGCGATGCCGGTAGGATGCTGGTGCGCGAAATACTGTCCAGCACCCAGCTCAACTACATGGTCTGCTGCATCATAGACGATAACCTTCAAAAGAAGGGGGTGCTCGTAGATGGCATCCCCGTAGTGGGGAATCGCGGCGATATCCAGCGCGCGGTCGAGAAGTATGACATCAACGAGATATTCTTCGCCATCCCAAGCATCTCGGGTATCGCACGAAAGGAGATTCTGGAAATCTGCCGAGCGACCGGGTGCGACATCCGCGTTGTCCCCGGAGTTTACCAGCTCGTCGACGGTCAGGTCTCCGTCTCTCGTCTACGTCCTATCAAACTCGAGGACCTGCTGGGACGCGACCCTATCATGGTCAACAACAGTGATATCCACTCTACAATCACGGGGAAGAGGATTCTCGTCACTGGTGGTGGCGGTTCAATCGGTTCCGAGCTCTGCCGCCAGATTGCGCGCGACCAGCCCGAACTGCTCGTCATCTTTGATATCTACGAAAACAATGCGTACGACATTCAGCAGGAGCTACTCAGGGACTATCCCTCGCTCAACTTCGTCACGCTCATCGGTTCTGTTCGAAACACCAGCCGTGTGAACTCCATTATCTCCACGTACAAGCCCGACATCATCTTCCATGCGGCAGCGCACAAGCATGTCCCTCTCATGGAGGACAGCCCGAACGAGGCCATCAAGAACAACGTCATGGGCACCTATAAGGTTGCACGGGCGGCCGTTCGCTATGGCGTCAGTCGATTCGTGCTCATCAGCACCGACAAGGCCGTGAACCCCACTAACATCATGGGGGCAAGCAAGCGGCTCTGTGAGATGGTCATCCAGATGATGAACCGGAAGGTCCAAGCATCACAGCTAGACGTTAAGACCGAGTTCGTAGCCGTACGTTTTGGCAATGTGCTCGGATCAAACGGCAGCGTTATTCCTCTCTTTGAGAATCAGATAGCTGCCGGAGGCCCCGTCACGGTGACCGACAGGCGCATCATCCGCTACTTTATGACCATCCCGGAAGCCGTGAGTCTGGTCCTCCAGGCGGCATATTACGCAAAGGGTGGAGAGATCTTCGTCCTTAACATGGGGGATCCGGTCAAGATCGATGACATGGCGAGAAACCTCATTCGTCTCTCTGGCTATGAGCCTGACGTAGACATCAAGATTGTCTATACGGGTCTTCGCCCAGGCGAGAAGCTCTACGAGGAGATGCTTATGGGTGAGGAGGGTCTCAAGGAGACCCCGAATAAACTTATCCATATCGGCGAGCCCATCGAGATGGACGACGCCCTGTTCGAACGGCAGCTCCATAAACTCGAGGAGCTGAGCGGGCACGAGGAACCTATGATTAAGCAGCTCGTCGCAGAAATCGTTCCAACGTATAAGCCAGAGTTATAACTGAATCTAGTATTATAGCTGAAAGAAGGCGTTGTTTTGAAGAAAACCCTCGCAGACATTGAGCCCTTCAATCACAAAATCTGGCTAAGCAGTCCGACCATGCACGGCTCTGAGCTCGATTATATGACGGAGGCATTTAGGACCAACTGGATGTCCACCGTGGGCAAGAACATCAATGAAATCGAACACACCGTAGCCGAGAAGGTCGGTTGCGCGCATGCCGTGGCGCTCTCTGCTGGTACTGCTGCGCTCCACCTCTGCGTGCGCCTTGCCGGCGTTAGACCCGGTGACGAAGTCCTCTGCTCAGACATGACGTTCGATGCCACCGTAAATCCCATAGTCTATGAGGGCGGCATCCCAATACTCGTGGATACTGAGTGCGATACCTGGAACATGGATCCCGTTGCCTTGCGCCGCGCCTTTGAGCTCCATCCAACGGCTAAGCTCGTAGTTATCGCACATCTCTATGGTACTCCCGGGAAGATTGACGAGCTCCGTGCCGTGGTCAACGACTTTGGGGCTTCAATCATCGAAGATGCCGCAGAATCGTTCGGTGCCACTTACAAGGGGCAGCAGACGGGCACCTTTGGAACTTATGGTGCCATCTCCTTCAATGGCAATAAGATCATTACGGGCTCTGCCGGGGGCATGTTCCTCACCAACTCCGAGGTGGACGCCAACAAGGTTCGCAAGTGGTCAACCCAAGCCCGCGAAGCCGCCCCGTGGTACCAGCACGAGGAGCTCGGCTACAACTATCGCATGAGCAACGTCATCGCGGGTGTGGTGCGTGGCCAGCTCCCCTACCTCGATGAGCACATTGCCCAGAAGAAGGCCATCTACGAGCATTATCGTGATGGACTCAAAGACCTTCCCGTCACCATGAACCCCTTTGACGCCCTGAACAGCAAGCCCAACTTTTGGCTCTCCTGTATCACTGTGAACAGCAAAGCCATGTGCCGACAGATGCGCAGCGAAACAGAAGTACTCTACATAAGCGAGCATGGTAAGAGTTGTCCCTCTGAGATTCTCGAGGGCATCGCTTCTAAGAACGCTGAGGGTAGACCCATCTGGAAGCCCATGCACGCACAACCCATCTACCGTATGAACCCCTTTGTCACGCGCGAGGGCAATGGCCGAGCGAAGACCAATGCTTATATCCCTGGCGGAATGCTCGGCAAAGACGGACGGCCGCTTGATATGGGGATTGACATCTTTGAGCGCGGTCTCTGCCTCCCCTCAGACAATAAGATGACCCTCGCCGAACAGGATAAAATCATCGAGATAATCAAGGCGTGCTTCGCATGAGCCACAGGCTAAACAAAGTTGCCTTCGGGGTCGGCTTGACCTTTCTTGCCGCCATCGCCACCTCTTCGATTGCGAATGAGATTTACAACGCGATGACACAAAATAGCACAAACAGCCATCGCGAAGGCTTCTATGAGCGGCACGTGAAGCGACCGCAAGATTTCTCCTGTGCGCTCGCAGCCACCATCTGCCTCTCCCCCGTCATGGGGGTAACGGCACTTCTCGTTCGCACCAAGTTGGGAAGCCCGGTCATCTTCAGGCAGGAGCGCCCCGGAAAGAATGGGGTTCCATTCAAACTCTATAAGTTCCGCACCATGACAGACGCGCGTGACGAGAGTGGCTGTCTTCTTCCTGACGAACAGAGACTTACTTCATTTGGCAAAATGCTTCGCTCCTCAAGTCTAGACGAGCTTCCTGAACTGGTAAACATCCTCAGAGGAGATATGGCAGTGGTAGGACCAAGACCGCTGCTCATGCAGTACCTACCTCTCTACAGCAACCGTCAGGCCCGACGACACGAGGTGTGCCCAGGACTCACAGGGTATGCACAAGCGTATGGTCGCAACTCCCTCACCTGGGATGAGAAGTTTGACAAGGACATCTGGTACGTGGATCATCTGAGTTTTGTTTTGGATTGGCGAATCATTTTCGATACAGTCGGTGAGGTACTGAGTCACAAAGGCATCAGCGCCGAAAGCTCAGCGACGGCAGAGGTGTTTAGCGGGAATCATGATTTATGCGAGGCAGTGCAATGAACAGGTTGGCGATTCTTGGCGCAAGCGGCCATGGAAAGGTGGTTGCCGACATAGCGGAGTGCATGGGCTATTCCGATATTGTTTTCTTCGACGATGACGCCTCAAAGGAGACCTGCCTTGGATTCCCGGTGGTTGGGAATGTGAAGGATTTTGTAAATGCCAATACCCAAGATTACTTTGTAGCGGTTGGGAATGCACGGGCAAGGCAGCAAATTACAGAACTACTTGCATCGCACGGAATCGAATCCGTTTCTCTGATTCATCCCTCTGCAACCGTGGCGAAGAGCACTCGAATCAAACCTGGGACTGCGGTGATGGCGGGGGCCGTAGTAAATCCAGACGTTCGCATTGGATGCTCATGCATCATCAATACCGGAGCTACAATCGACCACGATTCGATTATTGGGGATTACTGCCATATCTCTGTCGGGTCACACCTTGCTGGAACTGTCGTTGTCGGGAATCGTTCCTGGGTTGGGGCAGGAGCCGTAGTAAGCAATAATCTTACGATTTGCCAGGATTGCATAATCGGTGCTGGCGCGGTTGTAGTGAAGAACATATCAGCACCTGGGTCATACGTAGGCGTTCCCGCTGCCGCAATCCATCACCATCAAAAAAGGAGCGAGGACTAGTGCTGGCAACACAATCTTTCAAGAAGAGGGTTCTGGTTGTTGCGACCATCGCAACAACCATCAAGAGCTTTTGCATACCTAATATTAGGCTTCTTCAGCAGCTTGGCTACGATGTGGACATAGCCGCTGACTTTAGCAGAGAATCTTGGCCAAGCGGTGACGTGGACGGATGGAGAGAGAATCTTGCTGCAGAAGGTATCATGTCATGGCAGATCGACTTCACAAGGAACGCAACGGACCTTCCTCAACATGTGAGGGCATATAGGCAGTTGAAGTCGCTCATACTGAATGAGCGCTACCGCTTCGTACATACGAACACGCCCATCGCAAGCGCGATTGTGAGAGTTGTCTGCCACGATACAAGGACGAGATGCATCTATACTGCCCATGGATTTCATTTCTATAAAGGGGCTCCTGCAAAGAACTGGTTACTTTTTTATCCAATCGAGAAGCTGCTGTCGCGATGCACCGATACACTAATCACTATTAACGACGAGGATTATGCACTTGCGAAAGCAAGGTTTCACGCAAAAGAGACCATAGAGATTCCTGGCGCAGGAATAGATACGTCAAAATTCGTGAGACGGTGGGAAAATCGCGAGCAACTTCGTATGTCCTTGTCAATCGGACCTCAGACGACGGTGCTTCTTTCGGTGGGGGAACTCAACAAAAACAAGAACCATGAAAGTGTTATTCGAACGTTAACGCAGATAGATGGCGATATATGTTATTGCATTGCTGGACAAGGACCACTTGGAAACAGTCTCTCTCATCTTATCTTCGAGCTCGGTCTCCAGGACAAAGTAAGAATGTTAGGCTTTATTGATGACGTTACCTCACTTTATAACATGGCTGACGTTTATATTCATCCCTCCTTTCGGGAAGGGTTGTCCACTGCAATAACCGAGGCAATGGCATGCGAGCTACCCGTACTCGCAAGCAACAGGAGAGGCTGCAGAGATCTTGTTGATGTCGAGCTTGGAGGATTTCTTTTTGAACCCGATGACGTTAGCACTATTGTCTCCGCAATTCGGCGTCTCCTTGCAAGTGATTCGAAAGCAATGGGGGAATATAACAGAACGAAGGCATGCGCTTGCTCAACAGCGGTCACGTTAGCAACAATGCGAAAAGCATATTCAAAATATCAAGTATCGTATTAACATGTACATTTCGAGTTTTGTGATTGCGCATCGTCAGAACTATGACTTTTTATATCAATGGCACCTTGCTGATTGTTGTTAGAAAAATCTGAACTAGTAGCCTGCGGAAAGGAGCGATTGACCTACCGATGAATAGCACTCGCCACGTCGATGGACCCATCCGAATACTGCATGTACTCAACAGTCTCAATTGTGGAGGGGCGGAGACGATGGTTATGAACCTCTTTCGCTGCATGGTACATAAGGGGTTCTATTTCGATTTTGTTCTTCAGACGAGTGAAAAGTGCTACTACACTGATGAGGTGCAATCTCTCGGAGGTAAGATATTCTCTAGCCCTAGATTCGCACCAGATCATGTTCCCAGCTATTGCAGGTGGTGGGACACATTTCTCTCTCAACACCCCGAGTATAAAATTGTTCATGGGCATAACAACGGTCCTGCCGCGTTCTACCTAAAGTCTGCCCACGAACACGATGCTGTGGCTATTGCGCACAGCCACAGCATCGTGTTCGGTGCAGGTGTATACGGGCTAGCAAAGAGAATGTTTCAGTACCCGATTAGAAATGTTGCTGATGTCAGGCTTGCGTGTTCATATGAGGCAGGTGTTGCCCTGTATGGGAATCGGTTCTCGTTTGAGGTTCTCCCGAATGGAATTCCATTCGAAAAGTATTCGTATCACCTCGTCTATCGAGACGAGATCCGTCAAGAGTTAGATATTCCCCAAGACGCGATGGTAATCTGCTCTGTTGCCCGCTTCTCAGATATTAAGAATCAATCATTCATCATTGACGTCGAGAAACGACTTATTGAAGACGGGGCGAATGCTTATGCATTGTTTGCTGGCGACGGAGAACTGAGGACTGCTTGCGAAGCACGAGCATTAGAACTCGGGGTGGCCAAACGTTGCCGTTTCCTTGGAGTGCGCAAAGACACGGAAAGACTGCTAAGTGCGTCAGACGTATTTGTCATGCCATCGCTTTATGAAGGACTGCCGTTAGCTGCGGTCGAAGCACAGGCTAGCGGCATATCGGTGCTCCTCTCCAGCAATATCCCACGTGAGGCTGACATTGGCGGAAACGTACGCTTTCTGCCACTCGAGTCATCAGATTTATGGGCGAGGGAAGTGCCTCGCTTTGTACAAGAATCCAAGGACCGCGGGGATATCAGTTCTCTCGACCGCTCTTTTGATATCAACGTATCGTCAAAAAGACTTGCTGGTCTTTACCGAAATTTACTAAAGTAGCAGGTTATTAAGAGAAGCCTTCGATGAAGTCTATATGAATCAATATTAGTAGTATATACGAGGGACTCATGTAATGAAAATACTTCAACTCTTTCCAACCATTGAGGATGATATCCCGAATGTAATCTTGAGTCGATATTCTGATGTCGCTTCCGCGGACAGTATCTATAAAGAAATCGGCGTTCTTGGTCGAGCAGTGCGTCGTGCGTTAAGTACCATAAACCTCTCGACAGGGGCGTTCCTTGCCAGCTGGGTCAAGTCACTCAATACGTTCGACATCGTCATTATTGAAGCCGATATCAACAACATAACAGTCCCTAGAGTTCTAAGGAACCTGGGGTATTCTGGTCGCATTATTTATTGGTATTGGAATCCAGTAATTAGCTGTGTGAATCCAAACAGGATTAATCGTGATTTGTGCGAGGTCTGGTCCTTCGACAAGGGGGATTGTGAAAGATTTGGGATGGAGTACAATTCGCAATTCTACTTTTCCCGGATACCGCGTAATAGCCAAAAGCCCATTTATGATGCATACTTCATTGGACTTGACAAAGGACGATACACTTTGCTTGATAGGCTAAAGAATGAGCTCTCTGGACAGGGCATCTCCTGTAGATTCGATATCGTCAAAGACGGGCATAGCATCGAAAATGGAACCTATACAGATAGGCAATCTTACAGTGAGATAATATCAACAATCGAACGTACCAGAGCTCTGGTGGATATTGTACAGGAAGGCCAACGAGGAATGACTTTAAGGTCTATGGAATCCCTGTTTTTCAACAAATGCCTGATTACCAATAACCTTTTTGTTGCCGAGGAGCCTTTCTATTCCCCAGAAAGGGTCTTTCTCTTGGGAAAGGATGACATGCAATTACTACCCTCATTCATCATGAGTTCTCCAGCACCGATTTCCCAAGAGCTGCTTTGCTACTATGACTACGAAAACTGGATGAAGCGTTTCAATATCCCGAGCATCAATTCATAAGGGTTTAGGCGGACCACATGAACGTGCTTTTTCTCATTATTCTTATGGCTCTTCTCCTGTTAGTCGCCCTCATCATCGACGGAGGCGATCTCGTCTCACCGATGTCGCTTACTGCAATATCCTTCTTGTTTTCTTCGCTTGTTGCCCTAATGCACAACGGATTTGGCGGCATTGACATATCGTTTGATACCGTTTTCTTTGTCTTCTCCTCAATCGTCTTTTTTTATATTTTCTGTTGCATTGGGAAAGCAAGCATCCGGAGCAGGATTGGCAGTACCGATACTCGCGTTTGGACGATAAGTATCCATACATATGTACTCGCTATTCTCGTAATTGCACAGGCAATCATCGCCGTTCTAACCATACGAGCGACATTGCAGATTGCCCAAACGGTCAATGCCAATAGCGACTATTCTGATATGCTTTTCTATTCCAGAAACGCCTACTTGTTCAACAATGCGTCTTTGGGACCCATTCTCTCCGTTCTCACTTTGGCAGCTCAGGGCTTTGGTTATTTCATTACATATCAAGTTGTTAGTGACTTCATCACGCACCGCAAAGAGTCCAGAATGGTAATCACTTTAGACTTTGCTTCCATAGCCATATTCTTTATTAGCTCATCAATGGGGACTGGCCGCACATTCCTAATTAAATGGGTTGTGTTTGTCGCTATTGTTGCTTTCTATTTATACATGGTGAATAATGCGATAATTTCATTTAGATTTTCAAGTGTATTGAAAATCCTCTTCCTCTTTTTTTGTGCAATTGCTGCCTATTTCCTCCTCTTTCAACTGCTCGGATATCTTACGATGAAAACTGGAGTTATGTCTGGAACTGATATGCTATACAGCTATTCCGGAGCATCACTAATAGCGCTTGACAAGGCCGTTCCTGCCTACGCTTACGATGGTCGTTTTTTTGGCGAAGAGTCCTTTTTTGGTCTTTATCACACACTTAATACTTTGGGAATTTCCGTACCAAATAACATCTTCCATCTGCCCATGATGGACATTGGAAATGGTATGCAAACCAACATCTACACTTCTCTCAGAACCTATCTGTATGATTTCGGCCCAGTCGGGGTGGCGATAACTCAGGCATGCATCGGCTATGGAACGGGCTTACTATACGGCGCATTGCGTAAGAGGCCGAGGACTTCGATGCATCCCATATATCTTTTTTTCTATTCACTTGTTATTTACGGTTTGGCGATGCAGGGAATTGAGGAGATGCTCCTACGAGATCTATTGACCGTATCCAACATCATCTCTTTCATTGTGTTCGCAGTCCTTGTCTTGATGTTCAGCAACCATGCAAATGAACCGGGCGCTACAGTCGGATGTGCTAAGTGACCCCCCCTGCCCCTTGTCAATCACAGGCACAAAATAACGACGGTGTTACCTGAACTGTCATCATTTACTGGCCCCCATTCGCCTGAGCTGACCGATAGTACACAATAATGTGTCACGGTTGATATATAGGAACAGAATATATGCGCTAGCATATATGGCCACTGATGCATATCCAGGCAAGGTGTATGCGGTAACAACAAACATTATTGTTAACAGAATCTCTTCTGGCGTGATTGACGTGGTGGAAACACCAAGCTGCTTCGATAGGAGATATTCAGAGTACGTACTCCTGAGGATAAACGAGACAACTGCGCCAGCAATGACAAGGAATACCGAATTAAAGAGGTAGGCACCTAGACACGAAAACGTAGCACTTGCTATCACAGTAGCAGCATTTATACGAAGAAGGAGCTTCTCCTCTCTCAAAACCTTGAAGTAAGTAGTGCAAGTAATATCCATCTTGCACTCAAATACGCACATTGGCAGCAGGATTATGAAAAAGGTCATCGCCTGACTGTATTGAGGAAGCCACAAAGTCATAGCCCATATCGCGGGTACGCAAAACAGATAAACTGCTGGCAAAAAGAGGCCTAACGCATTGCGGGCGCTTCGAAAAAACGACTGCTGCTCATGGCCGGCACTCCGCCGTAACGAGGGAAAGAGAACCATGCTTGCCTGCGTGGCAAATGTTGAAAAGAAGCCAACCATTGAGAGGGATAAGGATAGCTGACCGAACGTTTCGATACCCCAAACAGAATCAATCAATGCTCTTGCAATGCCCAAAATGAGCATGCTCGCGGTATTTGCAAGCATGAGTTTTATTCCGACGCGTATAGATCCACGCGTTTCTTGGAAAGCGGCGACGACGTTAGAAAAGTCTGGAGACAACAGTGCCCTCGCGTTGCAGACACAGTATGCGAGGGCGCATGTTTTGGATGCAGCATATGCAACGACATAGGGCTCAAAGCTTGAGACTCTAGCAACAAGTAGGAAAGCAAGTGGGACAAAAAAAATCAGTCTCTCAACTATGACAGAGAATGAAAAGAGTTTTGTCTCGTTCATAGACTGAAAAACATAGCCAATGAAAGAAGATGCGTTATTCAAGAGCATAAACAAAGCGGTGACGATGATTACGAATTCGCGCTTCTCTTCAAATGGTCCAAGGATTGCAATGAGTCCGATTATGGCAGCGAATATCGTCTGGTAGGCCATCCCACACCAAAACTGACGACCAATGGAAACCTTATCAATTTCATCCCTTGTTTGTCCACCCTTGAGCAAGTAGACACCATCGTTGAGACCAAGGTGGAAGAAGCCGACGTATGAGATGTAGAAGATAAAGAGCTGCCAATAGCCAAACTCTGCCACCCCCAGCACCTTTGGTACCAGGAGCGAGGTCACAACGCTGAGGAGCATGCTGATGCCCTGCGAGATAACAGCGATGGAGAAGTCTTTGAGAATGCGGTGGTAGTTCACGCTGGCCTCGTGTTTCTCGTTCTTGGACTTTGAAGACGGTGCGCGTTATTTCATTCTAGCTGGTCGGCACTCCGCTTCAATTCTCGCAGTCCCAGATGACAATAGGCGTATATTTAACCGGATAAGCTATGTTATTTTTCCAGCAATCTGAGAACTTGAAGGGTAGATTTTGATGAGCGATTCTCCATCACACGGCAGCCACTTCAAGAGTGATCTCCCCAGCTCATCTCCAATAACAAACGAGGTCAGACCAGACTTCTCCGTGATTCCGCAGTTCGAGAAGAACGACACTTGGACGGATGGGGAGATTTCGATGGATGCCCATGGCGGCCACCACCACCATCGTTCACACAAGCGGCACGTACTCCGTCTCGTTGGCATCATCGTGCTCGCGCTTCTCGTCATCGTCGGCGTCGTTGGTTATAGCTTCTACAGCTCTGCCATGACCGTCCGCTCGCAGGCAACCGAGCTCGTCACTCAAGCATCAGCCCTGAGCTCGCAGCTTATGTCGGGTGACTCCTCGTCTGCAGGCCAGACGGCAGCCAATGTCGCCTCCATCGCAAAGGGCATGCATGAGGAGACGTCGAGTCCTCTATGGAACGCCGCAACTCACATTCCCATCTACGGTGGAGACGTCGTGAGGATCCAGACGCTCACCTATGTTGCTGATGACTTGTCATCAAACGCCATCGTCCCCATCACAGAACTGCTCTCGGACGCACCGGTCTCAAACATGGTCAGTGCCGATGGCGCCATCAACATAGATGTCTGCTCGTCCCTGTTGAACGCACTATCCAGCATCCAATCCGTCACCCACCGCTCGGCCACGGCACTCGACGGCATGGGAGAGGCTACCATTCCGCAAATTGACGATCAGATTGATAAAATCACCCCGATCATCGACGAACTCGACTCGGTTACCAACATGGCAACGACAATCGCACCATCCGTATCTACCTTGCTCGGAGCTAATGGTCAGACGAAAAGGTACCTTGTCGTCGCGCAGGGAAACTCCGAGATTCGAACGACGGGAGGTTTCCCGGGATCTATGACTCTGCTCACCGTAACCGACGGCAAGATGGACCTAGGCAACTTCTCTGGTGTGAACACCGCGCAGAACAACCTCGAATTCTTTGACCCTGGTTCAGGATTTCCGCTCAACGAGGACGAGCGCCAGTTCTTTGATGGGGACACCACCTGCATCGTCCCTGGTGACGTGGGCTTCATGCCCGACTTCACGCGTGTGGCCAGCTGCTGGAAATGGATGTGGGAACGGAGGAACTCAGCCACCATCGATGGTGTCATCGCAGTCGATCCCGTCATGCTCCAAAGCCTGTTATCGCTGACAGGCGGCGTCACGACCAGCGACGGCACCGTACTCGATGGCACAAACACCGCCCAGATTCTTCTCAACGGCACCTATGTCAAAAACGGCGATACAAATGACGCCCTATCAGACGCTTTCTTCACCGAGACGGCAGGCCTATGCTTTAAGAAGATTCTTTCGAGCATGAGCACGGTTAACATAACCGACTTCCTTAAGACCCTCGAGACAAACGTACAAGAGCATCGACTGCTCATATGGAGTAACGACGAAACCTGCGAATCAACCTTCGAACAGCTTGGGGTTTCTGGCTGTATAGAGACTGATGCGACCCGTCCCATGCTCGGCATCTACATGTCCAACAAGACCTATGGCAAGATTGACTGGTATCTCGACTACTCTACGACTGTCGGGAAGGCAACGCTCGACGCAGATGGCACGACAAGCTATTCGGTGACCAGCGCGTTCACCAACACGTTGACTTCCGATGAGGTTCAGACCCTCCAGCACATCGTCCTAGGCGCAGCCGAAACCGGTGAAATGACTACCGTGGTCAGCCTGCTCGCCCCCGCAGGAGGAACGATCTCGAGCGTGAACGCAACGGGCACGCCCATTTCTCCCTTTACTGAGAGCACCTATGAATCCCATGACCTGTGGATGAGCACGCTGCACATCGGCTGCGGAGAGACAGTCACCGTTACCTATACCGTCACCACCTCCAGCACCGCATCAATGGCACACGGCCTCACAGTCAGATCGACTCCGACCTGCCATGAGTGATGCATGGCCCTTCTCTGTAGCCCCTATTTCGTCTGGTTGATTGAGCTGGGATAGCAACAGCACTCATCATTGGCGTATGAGAGGTTACCTCCACTTTTCATAAAACATTTACGAAAAGCGGAGTCTACGTGCTATCCAAAGAACACGTCACCCAACTTCGTGAACGCCAAAGGAGTTGCATAGGCTGAAACGATTTGAGGTCTCGAACTAATGCAATTTTAGAGACCCAGGCATCCTTAACCTCAGGACGTCACACGAATACCAATTCAATACGCAATGCGTCAAAGACAACCTGGTCAACACTGGTATCCCCTATGCTAAGAACGTTCGGGGAAAGAGCAACATCGAGCGTGCGATCATGACCATCCAAAATAACTTCACCCGTGCCGATCGACTGTCTCGAAACATGGACGTCTCGGACGATCCTAGTTTTCCGGCGTGGTCGAGCAGTGCGGGGTTGAATATCAATGCGTGCATGTACGAAACGTGCAACCTCCTCGGCGGCGATTTCACACGCGACGACAATCGCTAATCTGAACACTGTTCAATTTAAAAGGAGGTCGCCATCAATACCGTCGTGACATCAAGAGACGAGATACTTGCAGCTTGTCGAGAGATCGTCTCGCGGGAGGGGTTGTCCGCACTCAGCATGCGGCACGTCGCGCAGGGCTGCGGCGTCGCCCTTGGCTCTCTCTACCACTACTTCCCTTCCAAGGATGACATGGTCACCGCGACGGTCGAGAGCATCTGGCACGACGTCTTCCATATGGACCAGCAGAAAACCGCGCCGCCATCGTTTCCCGACTACGTCTCCTGGCTCTTCTCGTGCGTACGCGATGCCACCGAGAAGTACCCAGATTTCTTCATGGCCCACTCCATGTACTTTGCCAGCTCGGCAAGGGATGAGGCACGGTCAACCATGATGCGCTGCTTCTCGCACATGGAGCACGGCCTCCTCGCGTCGCTCGTCGCGGATCCCGGAGTCTCCTCGTCAGCCTTCTCCTACTCCTTCACACGAGAGGACTTCGTCAGCCTTGTCTTTTCGGCGTTCCTGTCTTCCCTGGCCAAGGGCGACGAGACGTGTGATGTTCTGACCGAGGTAATTCGCAGGGCCATCTATCGCTGACGTTGCCGCACCTCCGATGGGTATTCGTTTGTGCAAAGAAGATGAACACGGTTCGACATGAAGGGAACTGACATGCAGGCAATTTTCGAAACCCTCTTTGACATCGTCTATCTTTCCTCGGTGGTCACGCTGGGCGTCCTGATGGTGAGGGGGAGCAAGGGAAGGCGGCAGTATCTCCTCTATGGAGCGATGGCCGTGACGCTCGGCTGCGGCGATTCCTTCCATCTCGTGCCGCGGGCCATTGCCCTCTGCACGACGGGACTGGCAAACTACACGGCTGCGTTGGGCATCGGCAAGCTCATCACGTCCATTACCATGACCGTCTTCTACCTCTTGCTCTACTACGTCTGGCGCGAACGCTATCACGTTGGGGGAAGGTCCAAGCTCACCGTTGGCATCTGGGCGCTCGTCCTCGCCCGCATCGTGCTCTGCCTTTTCCCACAGAATGCCTGGACCAGCGCCGAGCCACCCCTGAGCTGGGGAATCTATCGCAACATCCCATTTGCCATTCTCGGTCTCGTCATCATCGTCCTGTTCTTCCGCAGTGCACGGGAGAAGAATGACGTGCCATTCAAGAACCTCTGGCTCACGGTGGTCATCAGCTTTGCCTGCTACATCCCCGTGGTGCTCTTTGCTGACACCATTCCTGCCGTGGGCGCGCTCATGATTCCGAAAACCTGCGCCTATCTGTGGGCCGTGCTCATCGGTTACAGAGCCATGAAGGACGAGGCATAATGGAGTCGCCGTGCCCGGCCTTTCTTCGAGATACCCAAGGAACCGTTAACGGTCTTGTGGGGCGGACTCCCAAACAAATCGCGGCGGTCTGATATGCCGTGCTCTAGGATTGGCATCGTCACAGATGAGCAGGTGGCTTCTCGCCGCGAGACCCGACGCGAACGGCGAACCAATATATATCGGCCTGGAAAAGGAGCAGGACATGATTATCTATCACGGAGTGTATGTCATCAAAGAGGGCATGCGCGACGAATATGTCAGCGCGCTGCGTGAATCTGGCGTCATGGGTGCGTTTCGGAAGCAGCCTGGCAACCTCTACTACAACGTCAGCGTGGCGATTGACAATGAGAACGAGGTCGTCGTCTCCGACGGGTGGAAAACGATAGAGGACTTTGACGGGCATCGTGGATCCAAGGAGGTCGCCACCATCTGGCAGCCGCTCTACGACAGGTACGTCGAGCGCAAATACGAGCTCTAGAAAGTGCGCGACTGATTGGTCTGTCACAACGACCGCCTAACTGGAGAAAAACAGTCAGGCGGTCGTCGTGTGGCGCTCGTTCATCCCTTCCTCTCGTTGCATGACTCGTGACGGCAGAGACACCTGCAGGAAAACCGTCCGAATGGACGGGTCTATATCGGTGCGC
>Ga0183098_10835_pt1 | contig 22779 bp, 11 predicted proteins | sample BioMet9_FD_128884 | JGI IMG/M metagenome (GOLD analysis project Ga0183098, IMG submission 128884) | Microbial communities from bioreactor (seeded with sewage sludge) at Lawrence Berkeley National Lab, California, USA - Biofuel... | ecosystem: Engineered > Bioreactor > Anaerobic > Unclassified ... | reverse complement strand
TTGATCAGCTCTCGCTGTTGTGTTTGTTTACCCAGAGTTGTCTCTCTGCTTCTTTCGCAGTTCTCACTGCTTCGGAATCTTTGGTTATTTTCCAGGTTTTATGGTACTATTCTCTTTTCTATGACCGCGTGTCTTTGCGAGACAACTTCTTTATTATACGCTTCGAAGTTTCTTTTGTCAAGCACTTTTTTAAACTTTTTCTTCAGCTCTTTCGAGCCGTTCGATTGTCATTTCAAGCGCCTGCCTCTCTCAAGACAGCTATATTAGTTTAGCAAACCATTTCTCTGTTGTCAAGCTCTTTTTTGACTTTTTTATCAAGTTTTTTCGGAGCCTTCCTTCGAGCCTTGCCTTGCCGGCCGGTTCGCTTCTGCCTCATTTGAGACAGTGGATATATGATACCAAAGGGATCCTCTGATGTCAATGAATTTTTTCGAAAAATCACAAAAAAGTTCACTTTGATTTTACTTACATTATATAATCATGATAACACCTTTTGAACCGTGTTTTTTTAACCTTGTTGCGTTTTTTACAATACGTTTTTCCCTTTTTCTATTATTATGGTTGCATGATCTTAATCAACCATGCTAAAATAAACGCAAGAGTTCAAGGAAAGACAATGTCGTCAACCATCATCGATGATTGGCGGCTTTTTTATTTCTTTGTTCTCACATCAAGGAGGATTCATGAAGTTTTTATATTTGAGTGAACCGGATATGATTGCCGCAGGCGTTAAAGATATAGGCGCCTGTGTGGATGTGATGGAGGACTTGCTCCTTACATTGAACCGGGGTGATTACATCATGGGCGGGCAGAATCACAACTCCCATGGCACCCAGCTTTGCTTTCCCGACCATCCGGCATTCCCAGGAATGCCGGCCAACGCCGATGACCGTCGCTTCATGGCCATGCCCGCTTATTTGGGAGGCCGTTATCAGATGGCCGGCATGAAGTGGTACGGTTCCAACGTCGACAATAAGGCCCATCATCTGCCCCGTTCTATTTTGATGATGATGCTCAACAATAAGGATACCGGCGCGCCTCTGGCTCTGATGTCCGCCAATCTGGTGTCCTGTTACCGGACGGGTGCCATTCCAGGTGTCGGCGCCAAGTATCTGGCCCGAAAGGATGCCACGACCATCAGCATTTACGGCCCTGGCGTCATGGGAAAGACCTCCCTTCTCGCGGTGACCAAAACCTGTCCCAATTTAAGGACCTTGAAGGTAAAGGGACGGGGCCAGCGATCACTGGATTCATTTCTCGCCTTTGTCCAAAAAGAGTGTCCCCAGCTGACAGAAATCGTGATCTGCGACACCCTGGAGGAGGCGGTGCGGGACAGCGACATCATCTGCATGACGTCCACCGCTCCTGTCAAGGAAACGGATTTTCCGTATATCGATAAGGCCTGGATAAAGAAGGGTGCCTTGTTCTGCATGCCTTCGGCTGCCCGATTCAATGACGATTTTTTAAGCCACGACTGCAAGCTGGTGGTCGACAACGAAAAACTCTACGAAGCCTGGGCGGAGGAATTTGTTTATCCTAGCTACGAAATGGTCCAGATCATCGGATCCAAATTCCTGGATCTGGCCCATGAGGGAAAACTTCCCCGGGAATCCATCGTGGACCTGGCTGACATCATCACTGGAAAACGACCAGGACGGGAAAGCGATGACGACATCATCATCTATTCCGTCGGCGGCATGCCCGTGGAGGACATCGCCTGGGGAGGCACCATCTACCGGAACGCCCTTCAGCGGGACATCGGTATGGAACTGCCCCTATGGGATCATCCCGATATGGCGTGATCAGACCCGCATATTGTTTTACACTATAATGAAAGGATCCGGTTAATAAGATGAAGGAACAAAGCCCCAATGCCATGATACCATTACAGCCCTACGTCGCTTTGACCATGGACCGTTACCAGATGCAGATGGCCGGCCAATACGGCATCTCCCACTTTTACACTTTTGAAAAGAATGTCCAGAACGAGGGCAAGCTATTAAGCGTTCCCGACGGCAGTGTCGATCTGCTTTTCGGTCTGATGGGCTCCCGCGTCCACTGCTTCATCAGCGGCACCGTCCTCCGGGCCAAGCGCTGGCCCCTGGGTGGATGCGACCGTTATTTCGGACTGCGTTTCATGCCCGGCAGCGTCATCCTGCCCAAGGATCTGTCCATTGAAGATCTGGTTGACCGTGATTTGGAAATCAGACCGGAAATCTATGGTACACGCCTGGCCGGGGAATTGCTCCAGGCGGCCAGCCTCCCTGAGCAGGCCAGTCTGTTTCTTGAAGCCTATGCCAGGCTGCTCCCCCATGACCAGGACAGATCAGCCACCCAGGCATTGGAAAACTACATCACCATCCGGATCTGCGAATGCCGGGGGAACATTTCAATGGCGGCGCTGAGTGAGGAAACGGGCTACTCCCCTGCATATATCCGACGGACTTTTAAAGGGATCCATGGTATTTCCCCCAAAAAATTCCAGCGGATTGTCCGGTTCCAGTCCCTGCTCCATCAGATGGACACCCTGGGCGGCCCATCCTATGGGGGCGCTTTTCTTCCAGAGGATACCGGTTATTACGATCAATCCCATTTAATCAAGGACTTCAAGAATTTTACCGGTCTGACCCCTCAAACCTATGCGGCCATGATCGCCTGTACGCCCTTGCCGGCGTAACATCCGCGTCAATTCTATTCTACCCACAGGAGAATCATTATGAGCAAATTATCAAAAATCGAAATCATTACAGACATGTCCAAATTTTCCAGTTTAAAGGCTGCCCTGAGCAAAGCCGGCATCGGCGGCATGACCGTCCTCCAGGTCCTCGGCTGCGGTATCGAAAAAGGCACCCGGGAGTACGAGGTGGATGAAGCCTACGAAATGGAATTGCTCCCCAAGGAACAGATCAACCTGGTGGTGGAAACGGCCAGGGTTCCGGAAATCATCGAACTCATCAAGCAGGAGCTCTACACCGGCCACATCGGCGATGGCAAGATCTTCCACTACCCCATCGACAACGCCATCCGTGTCCGCACGGGTGATGAAGGTTCCGAGGCCATTTGACGGAGGCCGACATGGAACAAGAAAAAAAATTAGGCCTCCACAATGTGATATCGGTGGCGGTGGGGCTGGTCATCGCCACCAGCTGCCTGGTCTCCCTGGGTCAGGGCTCGGGTACCATCGGCGTGGTCTTCATCTACGCCATGATCATCGCCTGCCTGCTCAACATGATCACCGTGGCCACCATTTCAGAGCTGAACGCCCTCATGCCCAACACCACCGGGGGACTGGCCCAATACACCCTGGCCGGGCTGGGGCCCTTCCCCACGCTGATCTCCATGGTCGGCGGATACCTTTTGTGCAACGTCCTGTCCACGGGGGTGGAGGCTTCCATCTTTGCCTACGCCATCGGCGATGTGGTCCATCTCCCCATCCCCAATTACACCTACACCCTCATCGCCTCGGCCATCCTGCTCACCGCCAATCTCAAGGGCATCGACATGTTCGCGAAAATCCAGGACCTGGTGGCCTATCTCATGGTGGGTTCCATGATCGTATTGGGTATCATCGGCGCGCTGGGCCTGGGCACCGGAACCATGGTCGACCAGCCGGCTGTGATGACCACGGATTTTCCCACCATCGTCTCCATGACGGCCGTGGCTTTCTGGCTCTTCATCGGAGCGGAATACGTCATCCCCATTTCCAAGGAGGTGCGCAACGCTAAACGCAACGTGCCTCTGGGCATGTTCATCGGCCTGGGGCTGATCTGCGTGGTACAGTCCATCCTGGTCTTCGGCTTCCACAATTACACGCCTTGGGATGACCTGGCAAACGCTCCTGCACCCCATCTCCTCTACGGCATGAACCTCCTGGGGATGCCTGGAAAAATCTGGATGACCCTGGTGGCCGCCCTGGCCTTCATCAGCACGCAGAATTCCACCATCAACGGACTGGCCGCCATCTGCCAGGGGATGGCCAAGATGAATATGATGCCCCAATTCTTCGCCAAGACCAATCGCAACAAGGTCCCTTTCATCGGTGTCTGGATCATCACCATCGCGATCCTGATCTTTGCGTATGTGAGCAGTGATTCCTCTGACGCCATCAGCTTCTTCATTCTGGTGGGCTCGGTGTTCTGGATGATTTCTTACATCATCGCCCACATTGATGTCATCGTCCTGAGGCGGCGGCTGCCCAAGGCGCCCCGTTCCTTCAAGGTCCCCGGCGGCATCCTGCTGCCTATCATCGGGATTCTCGGCACGGCCTACATGGTCCTCAATATTTCCACGGATCCCGCAGAAAAATACGCCATTTGGGGGTGGACCGGCGGCACGTTCCTGATTCTGGCCGTTTATTCTTTTTTCTGGATCCGCTATAAGATGCGCATGCCTGTATTCAAGCCCGTTCCTCTGGAAAAAGTCATGGCCATGGAAAATGATATGTTCTACGTCATCCGGAAACGCCAGGGGATGTGGCGATAAATATTATCCTGCAATATTCCGTAAAATCAAAAACATTTTGCGGATTTTTTTGTTTAATCCTTTGTCCTGTGTTATAATAAGGCAACAAACATCAAGACCATTACCGTTACATATTGTACATTCCCAAGGCATTCGACATTTCTCAATTTGGAATAATTTGATTTTCCATTGCGGAGTGTTATTTTTTTGAATCGCTTTTCAATGTTACGAAGGAGCTACGCTATGGAAACAGGCATCGTTGAATTATTTATTGAATGGAATGAGGATAATCCCGAGGCGTGCGGACTGTTGAAGCGGACCGAGGATCAGAGGGTCGTCCCTGTTTATGCAAACAAGGCTTTTGAGGCTTTATTCGGTTCTCGCAAAATCTACTACGGTCATAACATTCTGGATTTTTTGGAAAACAAGGATTCCCTTTTACAGGTTTTTGATGGCCAAGGTCATTGCCAGACAACGGAATTCATCCCTTCCATCAACCGATTCATTACCTGCCGGTACCAGCTGATTGCCGGGGATCTTTGTGAATTCTGGATGATTCCTGAACACGCCGCTGAACAAAATGTTTTGGATAACCTGCCCGTGGGCATCTCCCGTTACAAATGGGATCCAAACAGCAAGGATTTCATTTGTATTTTCGCAAACCAGGCGGCGTGCAAAATCCATGGACGGCCTGAGGCGAATTCCATCGGTCGTACCCAGGACGATTACTGCGATGACAGTATTTTCCCGGAAGACCAGGCATATGTATCCGGCATCGTCAAGGAATTGATGCACAGCGATACGTCCATTCCCTTTGAGCACCGCATTCGCAGGCCGGACAACGAAGCGGTATGGATCAAGGGCGTCATCAGCTGGCTGATTCCCGGGCTCGTCACCCAATCCATTTACCTGGATATCACCGAAAGCAAACAATTGGAGCTCATGCAGCGGCGCACCCAGAATCTGCTGGAAAACATTTTGGCTACCACCCAGACCGCCATCTTCTGGAAGGATGGAGACCGGCGATTCCTCGGCGCCAACAAGGCCTTCCTGGATTATTACGATTTTCCTTCCATCGATGTCATCCTGGGGAAAAACGATGAGGAAGTCGGCTGGCACAGCGATCCCGATCCTTACAAGAATGACGAGCTCCAGGTCATCCATCAGGGAATCAGCACCTACCGGGTCCACGGCCAATGTCTTTCCCACGGGGAAAACCGGGACATCGTGGCCAGTAAGAGCCCCATGTACGAAAACGGGAAGATTGTGGGACTGGTGGGCAGCTTCGAGGATGTCACCGAGGAATATCGCCGGCAGGCCGAAATCCGCGAGCTGAATAAGAAACTGAAAATCGCCCTCCAAAACGAGGAGAGGGCCAGCAATGCCAAGTCCGATTTCCTGGCGCGGATGAGCCACGATATGCGCACCCCCTTGACCACCGTCATCGGTCTCTGCGACATCGCTTTGGAAAAAAACAGCGATTCGGAGTACCAGCAGTATTTCAGGGAAATCAAGAACAGCTCCATTTACCTGCACAGCATCCTCAACGATATCCTGGACATGCAGAAGCTTACCAGCGGGACCATCACCCTGCACCCTTCCATTTGTTACCAACAGGAAACCGCCGATACCGTCCGGGCCATCATCCAGCCCCTGGCAGACAAAAAGAACATCCATTTCGTCACCGACCTCCATTGCCAGGACAATCCGTGCTACCGGTGCATCGACACCACGAGGGTGCAGCAGATCATCATCAACCTGCTCAACAATGCCATGAAATTCACCCCGGAGGGCGGCACGGTATCGTGGAAATCTTCGGTTGCCGGTCAGACCGACGATGCGGTGATGATTACCACAGTCATCTCCGACACCGGCCCCGGCATGACCCCGGAATTTCAAAAAATCATGTACGAGCCCTTTTCCCAAAGCCACGACAACACCATGGCCTCCAATGCGGGAAGCGGTCTGGGACTGGCCATCGTGAAAAAACTGGTGGACCTCATGGGGGGCACCATCACCTGCCACTCCGTGTTGGGAGAAGGGACGACCTTCAAGGTAGCCCTCCCCCACCAAATTCCCTCGCCGGATGAGGTTACGGATTATATGAGGAGCCGGAACAACGAACGGCCGGATTCCATTTTAAATGGAAAGCATGTCCTCATCTGTGAGGATTCGACCATCAATGCACAGATCATCAAAAGGCTGCTGGAACTCGAGAAAATCCAATCCGATTGGGCCGCGGACGGCGCCCAGGGTATCCAATGGGTCCAATCAGGGGAAATCCATTTCGACGCCATCCTGATGGATATCCGCATGCCGGTGATGGATGGCTATGAAGCCACCCGGCAGATCCGGAAATTCAATCGGGACATCCCCATCATCGCCCTGTCGGCCAACGCTTATCCCGAGGACGTGGCACAATGCCTGGCAGTTGGGATGAACGACCACATCGCCAAGCCCATCGACAAGGCCCTGCTTTTCAAAAAGCTGGCACAATGGATGGAAAAAGGAAAATAAAACGAAAGCCAGGGCCGGCAATTCTGCCGGCTCCTGGCTCTTTTTTGAATTTTATTAAATTAAGATGGAAAGGCCGATTAATCCTCCACCGGCTTCATCGTCGGGAACAGGATGACGTCCCGGATGCTGTGCTGGCCCGTAAAGAGCATGACCAGCCGGTCGATGCCGATGCCCAGCCCGCCGGTGGGCGGCAGGCCCACTTCCAGGGCGTTGATGAAATCCGCGTCGTAGGGATGGGCTTCATCGTCCCCTTCGGCCTTCATTTCCATCTGGGCCTCAAAGCGCTGCTTCTGGTCAATGGGGTCGTTGAGTTCCGAGAAGGCATTGGCGCATTCGGCGCCGGAGATGTACAGCTCAAAGCGTTCGGTGTAACGGGGATCCTCCGGCGACTTCTTGGCCAGGGGTGAGATTTCCACCGGGTGCATGGTCACGAAGGTCGGCTGGATCAGCTTGTCTTCCACGTAGGCATCAAAGACCTCCGCCATGATGGCCCCCACAGAATGCTTGCCGTCCACATCGACTTTCAATTTGTCCGCCGCCGCCTTGGCTTCCGCCGCGTCGGTCATGGCGTCAAAATCCACACCGGTGTATTCCTTGACCAGGTCCACCATGCGGGCGCGCTTGAAGGGCGCCGCCAAGGAGATGGTCTGGCCGTCAAATTCCAAATCCGTGGTTCCGGCCACTTCCTGGGCCAGGTAAGCGTACAGGGCTTCCACCATGTCCATGACCCCGTTGTAATCCGTGTAGGCTTCATAGGTTTCCAGCAGGGTGAATTCCGGATTATGGGTGGCGTCCATGCCTTCGTTACGGAAGACCCGGCTGATTTCGTAGACCTTGTCAAAGCCCCCGACGATCAGACGCTTCAGGGGCAGTTCCAGGGCGATGCGCAGGTACAGCGGAATGTTCAGGGTATTGTGATGGGTCACGAAGGGACGGGCGTTGGCGCCGCCGGCCAAGGTGTTGAGCACCGGCGTTTCCACTTCCAGAAATCCCCGGTCATCCAGGAACTGGCGGATTTTGGAGATGATGCGGGAGCGGGTCACAAACACATCCCGGACTTCCGGGTTGACGATGAGGTCCACGTACCGCTGGCGGTAACGCAGGTCCATATCCTTGAGGCCATGGTATTTTTCCGGCAGCACCTGGAGGGACTTGGACAGCAGGGTGAATTCCGTGGCGCGGATGGAAATCTGACCCATGTGGGTCTTGAACACTTCCCCCTTGACGCCGACGATGTCCCCGATATCCGTCTTCTTGATGTCGTCGTAATTTTCCAGCAGATTCTTCTTCAGGAAAAGCTGGATCTTATCCGTGCTGTCCTGGAGATCGTAAAAGCCCACCTTGCCCTGACCGCGCTTGGCCATGATCCGGCCGGCGATGGACACGGTTTTTTCTTCGTATTCTTCAAATTTTTCATTGATATCCCTGGCGTGGGCCGTCACGTCGAACTTGGTGATGATAAAGGGATTCTTCCCTTCTTCCTGAAGGGTCTTCAGCTTTTCCCGACGGACGGCCAGCACGTCGCCCAGATTTTGTTGTTGTTCTTCCACGGCGGCCTCCTAGCGATGAATTTCCAGAATTTCGTACTGCGCCACCCCGGATGGGATTTCGATGGACACAGTCTGACCCACCTTGGAGCCGATCAGGCCCTTGCCCACCGGGGATTCGTTGGACAGCTTGTAATGGTGGATATCGGATTCGGCGGAGCCGACGATCTGGTATTCCACTTCTTCGTCAAATTCCAAGTCGTGGACCCGCACGTAGCTCCCGACGCCGACGGTATCGGTCTGGACATCGGTATCCGCGACGACCTTGACCTTTTTGATCCGTTCTTCCAGCTCGTTGATCTTGCCTTCCACAAAGCCCTGTTCACTTTTGGCTTCGTCGTATTCGGCATTTTCACTCAAGTCCCCGTATTCCCGGGCAGCTTTGATCCGGGCGGCAACTTCGTAGCGGGTGACGGTTTTTAAATGTTCCAGCTCGGCTTTCAGGTTATCCAGGCCGGCCTGGGTCATTACATGTTGATCTTGCATATTATTTTGTTTGGCCATAATTTTTCTCCTATTGCTTCCTAATTATATTGTATTCATATCCACCAGCGGGATATCGTTCATGGTTATGTCGCTTTCCAGACAGCCGAGCAGGGCCTTGGCCGTATCCAAAGCAGTCAGCAGGGTGATGGAGCTTTCCACCGCCTTGCGGCGCATCTTCACTTCGTCCATCCCTGGCTGGCGGCCCTTGGTGGAGGTGGAGATGACGTAATCCACCGTCCGGTCGTCAAAGAGATCGCCGATATTGGGTTTGGCTTCCGACAGCCGGCGCACCACATGGGAGGGGATGCCCTGTTCCCGCAGGGCCTTGGCCGTACCGACGGTGGCGTAGATGATGAAGCCCAGGTCGTGGAACCGGCGGCCGATGTCGATGATCTCGCCCTTGTCGCGGTTGCGCACCGTCAGCAGGACGCCGCCCTTGCGGGACATCTTGTTGCCCGAGGCCACCAGGCCCTTGTACACCGCGTCGCCAAAGGTCTTGGCCACGCCCAGCACTTCCCCGGTGGATTTCATTTCCGGTCCCAGCTGGGTATCCACATCCTCTAGCTTGGAGAAGCTGAACACCGGGACCTTGACCGCCACGTGATCCTTGACCGGGTTGAGCCCCGGCGTCACGCCCATATCCTTCAGGGTTTCGCCCATCATGATGCGGGTGGCCATGTCCACCATCTGGATGCCCGTGACCTTGGAGATGTAGGGCACCGTCCGGCTGGACCGGGGGTTGACTTCGATGACGTACACCGTTTCGTCCATCACCACGTACTGGATGTTGACCAGACCGATGACGTGGAGGGCCCCCGCCAGCTTGCCCGTGTAGTCGATGATGGTCGCCTTGACTTCTTCCGACAGGGTCTGGGGCGGGTACACGGAGATGGAGTCCCCGGAGTGGATTCCGGCCCGTTCCACGTGTTCCATGATGCCGGGAATCAGGTAATCCGTCCCGTCGCAGATGGCATCCACTTCCACTTCCTTGCCCATGAGGTACTTGTCCACCAGCACGGGGTTAGTGATTTCATGGGAGGTGATGATGCCCATGTACTCTTCCACATCCTCATTGGAGTGGGCGATGATCATGTTCTGGCCGCCCAGCACGTAGGAGGGGCGCAGGAGCACCGGGTAACCCAGGGAGTTGGCCACGGCGATGGCTTCTTCGGTCTTGAACACCGTGCCGCCCTGGGGCCTTGGGATGCCGCAGCGTTCCAGCAGCTCGTCAAAGAGCTCACGGTCTTCCGCCGCGTCGATGTACTGGGGGTCCGTCCCCAAAATGGGCACGTTGATTTCGTCCATGTGCTGGGTCAGCTTGATGGCCGTCTGGCCCCCAAACTGGACGATGGCGCCGTCGGGCTTTTCCGTTTCCACGATGGCCCGCACATCCTCCGCCGTCAGGGGTTCAAAGTACAGCCGGTCCGAGGTGTCAAAGTCCGTGGACACCGTTTCCGGGTTGTTGTTGACGATGATGGCCTCGTAGCCCAGGTCCTTCAGGGCCCAGGCACAGTGGACCGAGCAGTAGTCGAACTCGATGCCCTGGCCGATGCGGATGGGGCCGGAGCCGAAGACCATGATCCGTTTCTTGCCGCTCTTGTGTTCTTCCAGGAACTCTTCCGCTTCGTTTTCCTTGTCCCGGGTGGAGTAGAAATAGGGGGTTTCTGCTTCAAACTCGCCGGCGCAGGTATCAACCATTTTATAAGAAGCGTACACCGGTCCCTTGGGCACGATGACTTCCGCGTCCTCGGGCTGGTTCAGGATATTTTCCGGCAGCACCAGCTGGCAGGTCTTCTTGTCGTAATCATTGCCGGTCAGGCGGGCGATGGTGGAATCCAGGAAGCCCAGCTCCCGGGCCACCACCAGACGTTCGGCACCCCGTTCGTCGGACAAGCCCTTTTCACGGAGATCCCGCTCCATCACCGCCAGATGGCGCAGCTTGTCCAGGAACCACATGTCGATGCGGGTAGCGTCCTGGATTTCTTCCATGGGCAGGCCCCGGTACAGGGCTTCATAAACCACGAAGCAGCGTTCATCGTCCTTCTGGGCGATGGCCTCCATGATTTCCTCATCGGAAGCCTCCCGATATTTTTCCACCGACAGGGTATCGAAGCCCAGCTCGATGGAACGCACGGCCTTCATCATGGCGTGCTCGAAGCTGTTCCCGATGGCCATGATTTCCCCCGTCGCCTTCATCTGGGTGCCCAAAGTCCGCCGGGCGTACACAAATTTATCAAAGGGCCACCGCGGGAACTTGACCACGATGTAGTCCAGCACCGGTTCAAAGCACGCCGGTGTCTTGCCCGTGATGTCGTTCATGATTTCGTCCAGGCTGAAGCCCACGGCGATGAGTGACGCGATCTTGGCGATGGGATACCCGGTGGCCTTGGAAGCCAGCGCCGATGAACGGGACACCCGGGGATTGACCTCGATGACCGCGTAGTTGAAGTTTTCCGGGTTCAGGGCGAACTGGCAGTTGCAGCCCCCTTCCACCCCCAGGGTGGAGATGATCTTCAGGGCCGAGGTCCGAAGCATCTGGTATTCCTTGTCGGACAGGGTCTGGCAGGGCGCCACGACGATGGAATCCCCCGTGTGGATGCCCACCGGGTCGAAGTTTTCCATGGAGCACACGGTGATGACGTTGCCCTTGCCGTCCCGCATGACTTCAAATTCAATTTCCTTCCAGCCGGCGATACCCCGTTCGATGAGCACCTGGTGGATGGGCGACAGCCGCAGACCGCGGGTGGCGATCTTCTTCAGCTCTTCCTCATTTTCCGCGATACCGCCGCCAGTTCCGCCCAGGGTAAAGGCGGGACGGACGATGACCGGGTAGCCGATGTTGTGGGCGAAGGACAGGGCATCCTCCACCGATTCCACCACCCGTGAAGGAATGGTGGGTTCGCCGATGCGGCGCATGGCATCTTTGAAGGACTGGCGGTCCTCCGCCATATCGATGGTCTCCACATCAGCGCCCAAAAGCTTGACCCCGTGTTCTTCCAGGAAGCCTTCCTTGGCCAATTCCATGGACAGGTTCAGCCCCGTCTGGCCGCCCAGGGTGGACAGCACGCTGTCGGGCTTTTCTTCCAGAATGACCCGCTTGACCACGTCCAGGGTCAGGGGTTCGATGTAGATTTCATCGGCCATGGCCTGATCCGTCATGATGGTCGCAGGGTTGGAATTGATGAGCACCACTTCCAGTCCCGCTTCCCGCAGGGCCTTGCAGGCCTGGGTGCCGGCGTAGTCAAATTCCGCCGCCTGGCCGATGACGATGGGGCCGGATCCGATTACGAGTACTTTCTTAATATCACTTTTTAAAGGCATCCTTCCTGTCCCCTTTCCATTAAATCGTCAAATTTTTTAAACAGATAGCCCGTATCATTGGGGCCGGCGCTGGCTTCCGGATGGAACTGCACCGTAAAGGCGTGGATATCCGGATAATCGATGCCCTCACAGGTGCCGTCGTTGGCGTTGATATGGGTCAGACGCCCCACCCCATCGGGGATGGATTCATTGACCACCGCGTAGCCGTGGTTCTGGCTGGTGATGTACACCCGGTCCTGATCCAGATCCTTGACGGGCTGGTTCAGTCCCCGGTGGCCGAAGCGCATCTTCCGGGTCTTGGCCCCCATGGCCAGCGCCAGGAGCTGATGGCCCAGGCAGATGCCGAAGATCGGCTTTTTGTAGGTGATGAAATCCTGGATGTTCTTGATCATTTCCACATTGTCCATGGGATCCCCAGGGCCGTTGCTGAGCATGATGCCGTCGGGATTCAGGCGGCGGATATCGTCCAGATTGGTGTCCGCCGGCATGACCGTCACGTTGCACCCCTGTTCCAGCAGCTTGTGCAGGATGTTGTGCTTGTAGCCGTAATCGATCAGGGCCACATGGTTGGCCCGGTTTTCCCTTGTGTAGAACCAGCCCTTTTCCTTGCAGGTCACTTCCTGCACCGGGTTCACCACTTTATAAGCCCGGATTTTTTCCAGCAGTGCTTCCTTGTTGGCGTACACATCCTCCGTGGTGATGGCGCCGTTCATGGTGCCGTGCTTGCGGATGATCCGCGTCAGGCAGCGGGTATCGATGTCCCAGATACCGATTTTCTTCTGGGAGACCAGAAACTCGCCGATGGTCCCCGCCGTCCGGAAGTTGGAGGGTTCCTCGCACCATTCCTTGACGATGTAGCCCGATACCCAGCTTTTTTCCGATTCCATATCCCCGGCGTTGACGCCGTAGTTGCCGATGAGCGGGTAGGTCTGAAGGACGATCTGCCCGTAATAGGACGGATCGGTCAGCACTTCCTGATAGCCTGTCATCCCAGTTGTAAATACAATCTCGCCGATGGTCGTTCCTTCCAGGCCGAAATTGTAACCTTCAAAGATGGTCCCGTCAGCCAGCAGGATGTAGGCGCGCTTGTCCCTTTTGAAATACGACATATTTACCTCCAATAAAATCGCCTATGCTTAGGCTTTCATTCTCAAAAAAAGAATAATGCGCGCGCACTATTCTTTCTTGAAATTCCTCATCGAATAAGAAATACTCCTTTTACAGCGTCGCCAGTTCTTCCCGGTCGGCGCCGACGCCCACATATTCAATGGGAGCCCCGACCCGTTCTTCGATGAATTTTATGTAATTTTTCGCGTTCTCCGGCAGATCCGCGATCTTCCGGATTCCCCGGGTGGATGTCTTCCAGCCCGGCAGTTCTTCATAAACCGGTGTCACCCGGAACAGATCGTCCGTATTGGGGAAATGTTCCAGACGCACGCCATCCAAGTCATAGGCCACGCAGACCTTGATGGAATCCAAATCGTCCAGCTTGTCAATCTTGCACAGGGCGATGGCATCAAAGCCGTTGATCATGGTGGTGTAACGCAGGATCGGCAGGTCCATCCAGCCCAGACGGCGGGAACGGCCGGTGCGGGCACCGAATTCATCGTCCGCCTTGGAGCCGTCGCCGCGGATGATGGCGATCTGTGCGTCGTCGGTATCTTCCGTCGGGAAAGGACCCGCCCCCACCGCGCTGGAAAACGCCTTGGCCACACCGATGACCCGGTCGATCTTCTTGGCTGGGAAGCCGCCAGTCACCGCCGCGTAAGCCGCCGACGGACAGGAGGAGGTCACGTAGGGGTAAATCCCCTGGTCGATGTCCTTCATCGCCGCGAGCTGGCCTTCGAACAAGATGTTCTTTCCTTCGTCGATGTAACGGTGCAGGTAGGAGATGGGTTCCACGATCATGCTGCCATAACGGGCCGCCCATTTTTCCATCTTGGTGTATAATTCATCCACGCTTACCGGTTCACCGCCGTAGGCGATGAGCTGGTTATTCACCACGTCGATGAAGCCTTCCAGTTTTTCCTTGGCCCGGGGAAGGTCCAGCAGATCTTCCATCCGCAGGTTCTTGCGGAGCATCTTGTAGGAATAGGCCACGCCGATGCCGCGTTTGGTGGTGCCGATGCCGCCCTTGGCTTCCATCAGCTCGTCCAGCTTCTGGTGGTACGGCATGAGGATGTGGGCCTTTCCGGAAATCTTGAGGCCGCTCATGTCCACGCCGGCAGATTCAATTTGGGCGATTTCTTCTTCCAGCACGTCAGGGTTGACCACCGTGCCCGTTCCGATCAGGCTTTCGCCATTTTTATTGAAAATACCGCTGGGAATCAGATGGAGCTTGAACACGCCGTAATCATTGATGACGGTGTGTCCCGCATTGTCCCCTCCCTGGAAACGGACGATCAAATCCTGGTCTTCTGAAAGATAATCAATAATCTTTCCCTTGCCTTCATCGCCCCATTGGGCGCCAACGAGTACAGTTATTGCCATAGTAGTAAATCCTTTCATGACGGAAAACCGTCAATGTAATTATCAAAGTAATCATCAAAATTAACCAAGTATGATTATAGCATAAAGAGTGCTCCCGATACCAGACCTATTCAGGAATTAGATGAAAAAAAGCGTAAATCCCCGCTGAGTTTGCATAAAGTTACATTATTAATTAAGGGCCGCCCCGAGGGACCGCCCTTAAAATGACTACTATATTAATACTGTTCTAAATTTAGTTTTCCTTGCGGCGCTTATACGCTGCCAGTATCACGATGGCGCCCAGCGCACTCAGCGCAGCCATGGCGATGGGCAGGGAATCCTGATGGACGCCGGTGTTCACATTGCCTGATGCCGTGCTGTTTGACACGGTACCGGTGGATGTACCTGCTCCGGAGCCAACAGAGGTTGCCGTTCCCGACCCTGTCGTTGTTGACGGTGCGGTGGTGCTGGTCGTGGTGCCGCTGTTAGGCGTCACCGTCGTAGTCGATGGCGTTGCCGTCGTGGTGGACGGGGTGGTCGTCGATGGGGTCGCGTAAGGCGTCGTTGGGTTTACCGTCGTCGGCTGGCTGGCCGTGGTGGACGGCGTCGCTGTCGGCGTGGTGGCCGTCGGTGTGGTTGTGGATGGCGCCGGCGTTACTGGAATCGGCGCGTCCTTCATCACGATGGTGTCCCCATCAATGGTTTCGTATTCCCGGCTCAGCTTGTTGTAAACCTGGATCTGTCCGGCTTCATTGAAGCGGAAGTTGATCTGTTCTGCTGTGTAGTAGCCGCTGGGTGCCGCTGTTTCCACCAGGGCGTACACATGACCGATGACAAAATTACTGGTGTCGATGGTCTGGGGCGCACTGCCGGAGGTCCAGCTCAAATCACTGTTGGCGGCGTCTTTGATTACGTCCCCGGTGGTGGTGGTCACATCGATGATCTTCAGCGCGGCACCGGATAATTCGGTTGTGCCGGTGGTGGTGATTTTGCTGACCTTCAGGGATAAGCTGGCGTCCTTCATGATGATGACGCCATTGGCATCCATCGCCTTGCTCGTCACATTGCCATTGGCATCAATTGAAAAATCAATGCTTTCTGCCACGGCGTAGCCATTGGGCGCTGTTTCTTCAACCAGCTTGTAATCACCAGATTTCAAACCGGTGATGGTCCATTTGTCCGTCCCGTTGGATGTCCAGGTCAGCTTTTTTCCGTCCAATTTGATGGTCTGGCCGTTCTTATCCGTTACCTTCAAAACCGCGCCAGCCAGTTCCGCGCTGTTGCTGAGGGCTTGTTTGTCAATGGTTACGGTCGTCGGGGCGTCTTTCATGACGATCTTGCCGCCAGCCAGAGCGTCACTCGTTACAGTGCCGTCCGAGCCCACGGTGAAGTCAATGGCTTCAGCCTTTTTAAACCCATCAGGTGCTGTGGTTTCTGTCAATGTATAGCTGCCTGCCGGTACAGAAATGGTCTTGGTGCTGCCATCTGAAGTCCAGCTTGCCACTTTGTCCCCGGTTGTTTTGTTGGTCACCGTCAAAACGGCGTCAGCCAGTTCCTGGCCGTTGCCGGTGGACACCTTGGAAATCTGAACATCGTGTTTGCCAAGGGTATTGGTAATCGTCAGGCCATCGGGTGAAACGGAAGCCGCGTAATTGGGATCCGTGCCTGTTTCCTTCACGGAATAGGTAATGGCCTGGCCATCCACGGATTTCGGCAGGTTGTTAAAGGTTACTGTCTGGGTTTCCCCGGTCACGTCCACAGTCTGGCGCTGATTTGCCACATCCCGGGTCACATTATTAACGGTCTGTTCAAGCTGGAAGGTAACCTTGGCCGGACGAAGCTTGGCTGCATTGTTTCCGTCATCCCATTTCTTGGTGGCGGTGATGCTGGTTGTTTCCGATGCATCCTTCATTGTGATCTTATTACCACTGACTGCACCTTCAGTCGTGCTGGTAACCGCACCACTGGCATCCACGGTAAAGGTGATGGATTCAGCTTTTGTATAACCGGTCGGCGCCGTTGTTTCAGTCAACGTATAGGTACCTGCGGCAAGCTGTACGCTGTGTGTCTTATCAGCAGCGGATGTCCATGAGTCCACGGTATTACCAGATGCATCTTTAATTGTCAATACTGCTCCAGCCAGTTCATGGCCAGTGGCTATATCGGTTTTGGATATCTCAACGGTCTTTTTGTCCGTTTGGTTGTTGAAGGCCATCGTATCTGCCGGTTGTCCATCCGCCTTTGTGTATGCCTCCGTGGCTTTGAGCGACCCGTCTGCCTGGGTGGAAACATCCACCGTCACCGTATAAACGGTGGCGTCCTTGACATAATTTCCGGTATTTCCTGTATGATTGCCCGTTTCCTGCACCGTATAGGTGTAAGTTCCCGCTTTGCTGAAGGTCAGCGGCGAGAAGGTGATCGTCCCATGATTATTCTGGACTGTCTGGATGGTGTTATTGACCGCACCGTCCGTTGTGCTTGTCTGGGTTAAGCTGAAATCAAAGACCTGGGCATCTGTCGGTGTCTGTCCATCCACGGTTTTCGTTGCTCCCAAGGAAAGGGAAGTCGCCGCCTTTTCATCGTACACCGTGTAACTCGTGCCATTGCCGATATTAATATTTGGCAGCTTGGCCGTTAAATCAGCCAAAGTTTGTACCGCATCCACTCCACCCAGCATGAAGTAATGAAGCGTTGTGTCCAGCTGATAGCCTGACGGCGCCGCGGTTTCAACAAAATAGTACAACTGGTCTTTCAATAAAGTGGTCGAGCCATCTTTTTGGAAGGTTACCGTTCCGGCATCGCCAGTGGTTTCAGTATCAACCTTCGTGCTGTGAGCCGCAATGGTTGCTTCGCTCAAATTGCTGTCATTCTGTACCCGGTACAGGTCAAAGGTCGCACCCTTCAAGGTCGTCGTGACGTTGTCCTTATCCGCCTTGGTAACGATGATGCTGCCCGTCGCTCCGGAACCGCCTGCACTGGATTGGAGAATCTGATACCAGCTGTTGTTGTCTGTCTTGACAGTGGACCGGCCGGACAGATTCACTTTATTATCAATATTGATAGTTTGACCAAGGGTTCCTTTCAAGGTTACCAGGTAGCTGATGACCAGCTTCTGACCGTCTGGAACGGTGATTGTCAATTTGCTTGTGGCTTTTCCATTGGCATCCGTTGTGTCCGCGATGGACACTTTGTATTGGTCGCTTGACAAGGACTTGCCGCTGCCGTCCTTTACCGACACACTGGATGCGACCAGTTCCGTCTGATAATCCAGCACGTCTTCCAATTTCAATTCGTCGGAATCCGGCACCAAATCCTGAGCATCTCCGTTGGCTGTAATGGTATATTTGACCATGTTGTCCGCTTTTTCGCTAGTTTTGGAAAGAGCATTGTTATGGACCCAAACCGTTGCGCTGCCGCTGCCGATGACCGTGCTGCCGCTGGTCATGGTCGCATTGTTTGTAAAGGTGTTGTCGCCATTCTGGGTCAAATCCGACGGAGCGACCTGTGTCTGATAAGTCACCTTGATCGCATCCTGATTGACCTTGGGAATGGTGAAGGTCAACGTGGTTTTGCCATCCACTGTGCTGACCGCCGGTGTCAATGCCATTTCTGTTCCATTCAGGTTCATCTGATATTTGGCGCTGCCCTCCACGTAGGTCATTCCTGAAGGCAGTACATCAGTCAGCGTCACATCTTCGCCATTGCATTTAATAACTCCAGTTTTTTCACTCTGATTTTTCACATTACCATAGACCGTCCAGTTGGCGATATTCGTACTCTTCGATGAATCGTAGCTGGCCCATCCTGTTTTTTGGACGTAATTGGTATTGGCTATCGTATAATCCAATGTCGCATGATTGTTATATTTCGCGCCATTCACATAATAGGAAATTTGTGCCCAGTTATTGTATTTGCCAGGGGTCTTATCGCTGTGAGATGTGTAAGTTACTGTCAAGTCCGTCGTCAGCGTTGCGTAGTCGCCCTTGAAGGTGACATTGAATTGTTCATATTTGCCATCGCTTCCAGTGTCCTTATAGGCAATGGTGTAATCTGTTCCTTCAACCAATACCTTGTCACCGTCTTTGATGACAATCCCTTCGGTCTTATCAAACCACACATGGTCCTTTTCATTGCTGTCATTAAAATCGTCCTGGAAGATAACATTATTTATGCCGTCTGTCACAGCGCTTCCCTTGATGACGACCTTCCAGCTTACGTCACCGGAATTGGCGCTGTCATTGTTGGTGATCTCCTTGGTGATGATATCCGCATTGCCAATTCCAGAACCCTTCCATGTCCAGTCCTTGTCTGCTTTCCAGTTTGAAGACCCATCCTTTGTGGTAATGGTCCCTTCGTTGCTATAAGTCTGGCTGCCGTATTGCCCTGGTTCATCTACACTGGTCGTGTAGGTGATGGTGTATTGTTTCTTGCCGGCGTTATCGGGAAATGTGTAGGTAAAATTCTTGTCACCGCTGTTCAAGGTTACCGACCTAATCACATTGCCATCGCTGTCCTTAATGGTGGCTGTACCGGTGTACTTCTGATTGTTTGAAGTCAGCGTATCCTTAAAGACGTAGCCGCCCATGTCCACCTTGACATTACCGGAATTCAATGTGACCGTCCATGCGCTGGTCTTGGCCGTTTTATTTCCATTGACCGTTTTTGAGATCATGGTTGAATATAAGCCGGCCCACGCCTGGGCACTGCCGGTGCCATCTGTTCCCCAGGTCCATTTTGCCGTGTTGGTCGTCTTGTCATACCAGCCGTTGATAGGTGCCACCGTACTCTTCAATTTAGCTTTATAGGTGATGGTATGCCCGCTGCTGTTTTCCAGGGTTGCCTTTTCAATGGTCGCTGTCTGGCCATCGAAGGTTGGCGTGATGGCTTGTCCGTCCATCTGGAAAGAATCCTGGATGTATTCCATATTGTCACCCAGGGTATCGATGAGTTTGAAATTCGTTACCGTGGTATCCTGATTCAGCGTGATCGTGTAGTCCACAGAACCATCGTCATTGACCACTGCCGCGCCATTTTTGCTGTTGACGGATTTCGTCCCTGTTACATTACCATCATCAAATGTGACTGTGATTGGATCGGTCACTGCAGGAAAATTATAAGTCACTGAGCTTTGGTCCGATGTTTTTGAGCTGTCAAATTTGAATGAAATGGTAAAATGGGTTTCGATATCGCTGGTGTGGGTTGACAACCAGGTATCATCAAAATTGATGGTCAGCTTGCTGCCGCTGATGCTGTACGAACCCATGACCGCATTGGCTGCATCGTAAATGCTCCCGCTGGTGGCGTTCAACGTGATTCCATCGGGGAAGTCATATTCCCACACATCATTTGATGCCGATGGCTGTGTCCCACCGTTCTTGTAAGAAATGGCCAGCTCCGCGTAATACGTGGCATTCCTGTCCAGTTTCGTCGTTGAATCGACAACTGTCCCCGTCGCACTGTCCTTGTGGATGGTGAGCGTCGCTGTCGCGTTGTCCGAAGCCACCGCCGTCGGCGTCGCGCTGTCGGCCAGCACGCTCCCTCCAAACACAAACCCCATCATGAGCAGCAATGCCATGACCAGGCTTGTCAATAATCCAAATCCAAACCTTTTTTTCATACAATCCTCCTTTTTGAGCGCCCAGCGCCCTGTCACACATTCTTTACCATTCCAAATTCTCAAATTTTGCGCAATTAAAGACCGCAACTCAAACATCATTGTTCATGGGTCGTTTGGTTTGCGGTCCGGCTGTCCTATGATCTGTACTCACTTAGATCCGTGACTTTGCGTCCATGCCTTTTGGCATGTTTGCTCATCATTGTTATGTAATTATCTGTAATTCTTTTAGAAACCTTATATTTTCAATAAAATTTCTTTATAAATATTCTATCACCTTTCAAAAAAAATAAAAGCGCTATTATTACACATTTTGATGCTAATTTTACGCGCAAACTTTTTCACGTTGGATTCTAAAAAAGGCGGCCATTCTGGTCGCCTTTTTAGAATCATATCGCTTCACCCATTAGTCTTCTTTTTTCCGTTTGTAAATCGCCGTAATGATGATGGCGCCAACCAGGCTCAATGCAGCCAGGATGATTCCCACATTATTCTGGGCAACCCCGGTATTCACATTGTTCGTTCCCGTACTGGTTGATGCCGCTGACGAACCTGTAGAAGTTGTCGTCGTGGTGGTTGCTGCCGTCGGTGCAGTGGTGCTGGTCGTGGTGCCGCTGTTGGGCGTCACTGTCGTGGTCGATGGCGTTGCCGTCGTGGTGGACGGGGTGGTCGTTGATGGGGTCGCATAAGGCGTCGTCGGGTTCACCGTCGTCGGCTGGCTGGCCGTGGTGGACGGTGTCGCTGTCGGCGTGGTTGTGGACGGCGTGACCGCCGGGGTGGTCGGTGTGGTTGGAGTAGTCGGAGTGGCCGGTTTCGCCGCATCCTTCATCACCACGGTATGGTCATCCAATGCGTTCCACTTCTTATTGGCCGAATCGTACACCAGGATTTTTCCGTTGGTGTCACTGTCCGTACTGACTTTGAAATAAAGTGCCTCAGCCACATTGTAACCGTCAGGCGCTGTTTCTTCTACCAGAATGTAGGGATGACCTGAAACAAAATTGGCAGTATCTATGGATTGGGCGGACGTGCCTGATACCCAGGTCAGATCCTTTCCATTTCCATCTTTAACCACCACATTGGTTTCTGCGTCCACTATTTTCAGTGTCGCTCCTGGAAGCTCTGCCCCATTGGATAGAATCTGCTTGCTGATGTTCAATGTGATTGCCGTGTCAGCCACCGTTCCGTTGGTTCCGACTGTCACTGTTTTCTGATATTTAACCTCCACCGGATAGACGGTGGTGTCCAGAGTATAGCCCACAGGAGCCGTTACTTCTTTTACATAGTAGGTTCCAATGGGCAGGTCGCTTGATACATCTCCGCCATTGGCCGTCGTCTGGATTGTCGTTACCGGAGATGACGCGCAGTCTTCATCGGAATACACGCCGTACACGGCGCCCGCTAATTTTTTACTCGGATTGGAAGCATCCACCTTTGTAATGGCGATATTTCCCTTAACGGTTCCCAAGGTATTTGTCACTGTAAAACCATTGTCCGTTGCCTTTACTGTCGCAGTATAATTACTGTCAATATTTAATTCTTTAACCGTATAGCTGATTTTCTGTCCGCCTTTGTATTCCGGCAGATTGCTCCAGGTGTGATTCCAGTTTTCATTAGCTGTCAGAGTGACCGCGTCCCCATACACCTCATCGCCAGCGTACAATTGGACACTCACACTGGCAGGGCGGGTATTTGCGGCATTTTCATTGTCATTCCAAACCTTGGTGACGGTTTTTTCGACGGTTGACGGCGTATGGCTGTTGGTAATCGTAAAACCAGCAGCTGCTATTCCCGTGATGGCCGATTCATAACCGGTCACCGTATCTTCCGAAACCGTATAGACCGGTCCCTTATCCAATCCGCTAAAGCTGCCGCTCCAATTGTTATCCTTGCTCAGCTCAAGGGTTTTTCCCGTATCCGTACCGTTGGACAGCAGGCGGACCGTCACCTTATCCGGCCGGATGCCATCCTGGTTATCACTGTCTTTCCAAACCTTGGTGACATTCACGTCGGTGGTTTCCTTAGGGGTGTACTTATTGGTGATGGTAAAAGTATCCGTACTGTAGCTTGTGGTGTAATTATCCACAGTACTGGTTTCTGCAACAGTATAATTTATAGCCTGCCCTCCCTTATTCTTAGGCAGATTACTCCAGGTGTACTGCCAGCTGCTATCCGCCGTCAAGGTTACCACATCGCCGTATGCCGTACCATCAGCGTAAAGCTGTACCTTGATGGATGCCGGGCGGGCCTTGGCACCATTGTCACTGTCATCCCAGATCTTTGTTACCGTCTTTTCCACCGTATCGGCTGTATGGCTGTTGGTGATGGTAAAGCCATCGGCCGCTGTCCCTGTGATGGCCGATT
>Ga0183098_10833_pt1 | contig 23029 bp, 22 predicted proteins | sample BioMet9_FD_128884 | JGI IMG/M metagenome (GOLD analysis project Ga0183098, IMG submission 128884) | Microbial communities from bioreactor (seeded with sewage sludge) at Lawrence Berkeley National Lab, California, USA - Biofuel... | ecosystem: Engineered > Bioreactor > Anaerobic > Unclassified ... | reverse complement strand
TGTCGGGGTTCTGTATATCCGCGATAAAGTACGGATACTTCCCGTCATTTTCGGCGGAGAACAGCAGAAGGGAATCCGATCCGGCACGGAAAATGTGCCCGGTATTGCGGGCATCGGGTATGCCGCTTCAAGAATCTGCGGAGAGCTTGCGGAAAATACGGAAAGAATGTATACTTTGAAAGAGTTCTTTATTCAGGAACTGCAGAAGATGGATGATGTTGCTGTCCATGGAAGAACAGGGCGCGACAGTGCGCCACATATCATCAGCGCCGGGTTTGGCGGCGTCCGTTCGGAGGTTCTGCTCCATGCTCTTGAGGAGCGCGGCATATATGTATCTTCCGGATCCGCCTGTGCCTCGAACCATCCGGGCATCAGCAGCACGCTGAAGAGCATCGGTGTATCCGGACGGTATATCGAATCGACGATCCGCTTCAGTCTTTCCGAGTTTACAACGAAGGAAGAGCTGGAATACACGGCGGCCGTACTGAAGGAGCTTGTTCCGGAACTGCGAAGATTCAGGAGCTGCTAGAGGAGAGGAAGAATGATGTTTCACGCTTTTTTGATTAAATATGGAGAAATCGGCATTAAAGGCAAGAACCGCCATCTTTTCGAGGACGCGCTTGTAAGCCGGATCTGTGAAGCACTGTCACCGCTTGACGCGAAGTATGATGTGTATAAGACGCAGGGAAGGGTTTTTGTCGAGTGCGGAGACGGATTCGATTATGAAGAAACGGTGGCTGCGCTGCAGTGTGTTTTTGGAATTGTCGGAATCTGTCCGATGGTCCGGGTCGATGACCGCAGCATCGAATGTATCCGGCGCGAAGCTGTGGAATACATGGGACGCACGTATCCGGACCGGAATCGTTCCTTCAAGGTAAAAGCAAGGCGCTCTGACAAGCAGTATCCTATGAATTCCATGGAGATCGACGCGGATCTCGGCGGTGTGATTCTGGATGCTTATCCGGAATTTCATGTCGATGTACATGAACCAGAAATTCTGCTTCAGGTGGAAATCCGTGAGCATGTCTATATCTATTCGGAAATCATACCGGGTCCGGGCGGCATGCCTGTCGGGACGAACGGAAAAGCCATGGTGCTCCTTTCAGGAGGTATTGACAGTCCTGTTTCTGGTTATATGATTGCAAAAAGAGGCGTTGAGATTAACGCTGTATATTTTCACGCGCCTCCGTATACGAGTGAAAGGGCAAAGCAGAAGGTTGTCGATCTGGCAGGCATTATGGCCAGGTATGCCGGGAAAATCCGGCTTCACGTCGTTAATTTTACAGAAATTCAGCTGTATATATATGAAAAATGTCCGCATGATGAACTGACGATTATTATGCGGCGCTATATGATGCGGATCGCAGAGATTTTTGCCGGAAAGGATGACTGCCTTGGCCTTGTTACAGGGGAAAGCATCGGACAGGTTGCCAGTCAGACGATGAAGTCGCTGGCGGCTACGAACGAAGTGTGCACCATGCCGGTTTATCGTCCGCTGATAGGCTTTGACAAGCGTGATATTATAGAAATTGCGGAAAAGATCGGAACGTTTGAAACAAGCATCCTGCCATATGAGGACTGCTGTACGATTTTTGTGGCAAAACATCCAGTTACGAAGCCGAATATCAATATCATACGGCGCTCTGAAACGAAGCTTGCGGAGAAGATCGATGAAATGGTGGAGCGTGCATGTGATACGGCTGAAACGATCTGTATAATGCCAAATAAAGCTTGACAATCAGGCTGTTTATGGGTAGCATGAGTTTATAAAACTGAAAGGAGAGAGAATATGAAGAAAGTAATGATATCACTGAATTTTATTGAAAGAGTTAAAGCCTTTGTGGAAGATATCTCCCGATTTGAGAATGATTTTGATCTTGTTTCCGGAAGATATGTAATCGATGCCAAATCGATTATGGGTATTTTCAGTCTTGATCTGTCGAAACCGCTTGAGCTGGATATTCATCTGAATGACGAGTCCGAGCTGGCTCCGATTATGGAGGCGCTGAAGCCCTATCTGACAGAAGCTAAATAGAAGAACAGCTACCGTAATACACGGACGGAGGATGCTTCCCCCGTCTTTTTCATATAAGCTCCAGAGGTGTTGTGTTGGTGAGAACAGCGGCTTTCTGCAATCTTGGCTGTAAAGTAAATGCATATGAAACAGAGGCAATGGAGGAACTTCTTTCAAACGCCGGATATACAATCGTTCCGTTTGATGCGGCTGCGGATGTGTACGTTGTCAATACGTGTTCTGTAACGAATATTGCCGATCGAAAGAGCCGGCAGATACTCCACCGTGCCAGAAGGCGGAATCCGGATGCGGTCATTGTGGCTGCCGGATGCTATGTGCAGACGCATGAGGATCGGGATACGCCTGCGGATATCATCATCGGGAACGGCCACAAGAAGGAAATTGCATCTGTGCTTTCAGATTACTTTGAAGGACGGGGTGCTTTACACAAGGACCAGAGTATCGGACATGATTATGAAGAGCTTGAAATCCAGATGCCGGAGGAGCACACGAGAGCGTTTATCAAAATTCAGGATGGATGCAGCCAGTTCTGCAGCTACTGTGTCATACCGTATGCCCGCGGCCGTGTCCGCAGCCGGAGCGCAGAGCTTGTTATGGCAGAGGTAAACCGGCTTTCGAAAATGGGATACCGTGAAATCGTACTGACCGGCATCCACCTCAGTTCGTACGGAACTGACTTTAACGGGAAACAGAACTTCCCTGGCGAATCGCTTTTGAAGCTGGTGAGGGAAATGAGCCTCGTACCGGGTATTTCCCGAATCCGCCTGGGGTCGCTTGAACCGCGGATCATAACGCCGTCTTTTACGGACGGGCTTGCGGAAATACCGGAATTATGCCCGCATTTTCATCTTTCTCTTCAAAGCGGCAGTGACAGGACTTTAAAGGCGATGAACCGCCATTATACAGGAGAAGAATACAAGGCAGGCTGTGCTCTTATCAGGGAGAAGTGGCCGCAGGCGGCTCTTACAACAGATATTATCGTCGGATTTCCCGGGGAAACAGATGCGGACTTTGAGGAATCACTGCATTTTGTGGAATCGATTCATTTTTTTGAAACACATATTTTTAAGTATTCTTTGCGGCAGGGCACCAGGGCAGCATCGTTACCGGATCAGCTGCCGGAATCAGTCAAAGAGGAGCGGAGCCGCGCGATGCTTGTTTTGAATGAACAGAACAGGAGAGCGTATCTGAAGTCTTTTATTCACGGCAGCATAGAACTGCTGCTGGAGGAGGAAGCGGTAATTGACGGCAGGTGCTGCATGACGGGGCATTCACGTGAATATATCCACGCCGCCGTGCCGTGTGACGCCAGTGCGGTCAGACTCGTGAAGGGAAGCATCATCACAGCTGAGCCGCTCGATTTTCTGAACGCTGAAATGTTAGTTTGCAATATCTGCTGAAGTATATTAGAATAGTTATGATGATATGTGCCGTTTTCGTGTGTTTTTGCATGTGAAACGGTACGGGAGCGATGGAAAAGGACGTGAAGACATGGATAAGAAACTCGAAAACACGCAGTATTTCAAAGTTGAGAGCGCTCCGGAAATTCAGGCCAGTGATATTCTTGACATTGTTTATCATGCCCTGAAGGAGAAGGGATATAACCCGGTGAACCAGATCGTCGGTTATATCATGTCCGGGGACCCGACGTATATTACGAGTCATAACGGGGCACGCAGCCTTATTATGAAGATAGAAAGGGATGAGCTGGTAGAAGAACTGCTGCAGTCTTATATCCGGAATCGTTCATGGGAATGATGGAACGAGGCATGAAACGGATTATAGGACTGGATTTCGGCTCGAAGACAGTAGGGGTAGCAGTAAGCGATCCTCTAGGTCTTACGGCTCAGGGTCTTGAAATTATACGCAGAAAATCGGAAGACAAGCTGCGTCAGACCCTTGCACGGATTGCGGCAATAACGGAGGAATACCAGGCAGAGCGGATAGTACTTGGTTTTCCAAGAAACATGAACAATACCGTGGGGCCAAGAGCGGAAAAGACACTGGAATTTAAGGAACTGCTGGAGCGGAGAATTGAATGCGAAGTCATTCTCTGGGATGAGAGACTGACGACTGTAGAAGCAGACCGGACGCTGGATTTTTGCGGCGTACGGAGGGATTCACGCGGCCAGTATATCGACGAACTGGCTGCTGTTTTTATATTGCAGGGATATCTGGACTCTCTGCATGGAAACAGCGGCAGCGAATAATTAAAAGGATAATAGAATGAATAACGAGAAAACAAACAATAACAGGAAAAATACCGGCAGCAAGAATCAGCCGGTGAAGCAGAACAAAAACAGACGGAACGGTGATAACAGAAATACGGAAAGAAAGAATAAACCGGAGAATAAACCGGAGAAAAAACAGATACACGCGGGCATACCCGATAATGCGGCGGTCCATAGCAGTAAATCACGGCTTCGCATCATACCGCTTGGCGGACTGGAGCAGATCGGCCTGAATATAACGGCCTTCGAGTATGAGGACGATATTGTGGTTGTCGACTGCGGACTTGCATTTCCGGAAGATGATATGCTCGGAATTGATCTTGTAATTCCGGATATTACGTATCTGAAGAACAATGCTGACAAGGTCAGGGGCTTTGTGATTACACATGGTCATGAGGATCATATCGGAGCGCTTCCTTATCTGATCAAGGATCTGAACGTGCCGATTTATGCGACGAAGCTTACAATGGGCATTATCGAGAATAAATTCAAGGAGCATAATCTTCTGAAGTCAACGAGAAGGAAGGTTATGCGGTTCGGGCAGTCTGTCAATCTTGGAAGTTTCCGCATTGAGTTTATTAAAACAAATCATTCCATTCAGGATGCAGCCGCACTTGCCATCCATACGCCGGTTGGCGTAATCGTTCATACAGGAGATTTCAAGGTCGATTACACACCGGTGTTCGGCGACGCCATTAATCTGCAGCGCTTTGCCGAACTTGGCAGGAAGGGTGTGCTGGCGATGATGTCCGACAGTACAAACGCCGAACGTCCCGGATTTACGATGTCGGAGCGGACAGTCGGCCATACGTTTGACATCCTTTTTGCCGAACATACGCAGACCAGGATCATTATTGCAACCTTTGCATCCAACGTTGACCGTGTGCAGCAGATCATCAATTCAGCTTATAAATACGGCCGTAAGGTTGTGGTGGAAGGCCGCAGCATGGTCAGCATCATCGATACCGCTTCGGAGCTCGGGTATCTTAAGATTCCTGAGGATACGCTGATCGAAACGAATGAAATGAGAAATTACCCGGATGAAAAAATGGTGATCATCAGTACGGGCAGCCAGGGTGAGTCCATGGCGGCGCTTTCACGTATGGCATCCGGTCTTCACAGGAAGATCCAGATACAGCCGAATGATACGATTATTTTCAGTTCGCACCCGATCCCGGGCAATGAGAAGGCTGTTTCCAAAATCATCAACGAACTGTCAGCACGCGGCGCAGAGGTCATATTTCAGGATGTTCATGTTTCCGGACATGCATGCCAGGAGGAGCTGAAGCTGATATATTCCCTGCTCCGCCCGAAATTCGCGATTCCTGTTCACGGTGAATACCGGCATTTAAAGGCAAATGCGTCTGTGGCAAGAGCACTTGGCATTCCGGATGAGAATATTTTTATCCTTCATTCGGGGGATGTGCTTTCCTTCGACAAGGACAGTGCCGAGATTACAGGAAAAGTGCCTGTCGGAGCGATTCTGGTTGATGGCCTCGGTGTCGGGGATGTCGGCAATATCGTACTTCGCGATCGCCAGCATCTGGCAGAGGATGGCATTGTGATTGTCGTAATGACTCTGTCGAAGGGAGCCGGCTCAATTCTGGCAGGACCGGATATTATTTCACGAGGCTTCGTGTATGTACGTGAATCGGAAGAGCTGATTGATGAGGCTCATCAGGTTGTAAGCGATGCAGTCACGTCATGTATTGCCGGCGGCGGGAATGACTGGGGACGTATAAAGAATGTTACGAAGGATACGATGAGTGATTTCCTCTGGAAACGTACGAAACGGAATCCGATGGTCATACCGGTTATTATGGAAGTTTAGAATGAAACAGCGTTTTTTATAAGAGAGAAGCATATATAAATGGAACGTGCAGCATATAAAATTCATGAAGCTGTAGAAGAACTGCACCGCAGCAGCGAATACCGCGAATACAGGGAGGCAAGACACAGCCTTGAGACACAGCCGGAGCTTCTGAAGCGGGTAGACGCATACCGCAGAGATTCGTATATTCTGCAAAGCAATGCGGAGAATGAAACAATGAGTTCCAAGGAAATCTTAAGCGGAATGGAAAAGATCGAGAATGAATACAGTGATATTCTTCACAGCAGCGATGTTGAGAAGTACCTTGATCTGGAATACACAATCTGTGCTTTTCTCCGGCAGTCCTTTGATACACTTGTGAATGCGATGGATTTATCACTTGACGAGGTAACCGGTAATGACTGACGAACGAATGGCGGCTTTTCTGCGGTCGGTCAGACCGGAGCTGCCGCCGTATCTTGCTTCTGTCGGGACAGAAGCACGCCGTGAATTTGTTCCAATTATTAAGGAAGAGGCACAAAGCCTTATCATGACCCTGATTACGGCACTAGCTCCGCAGAATATTCTTGAGATCGGTACGGCTGTTGGTTTTTCTGCCTTGCTGATGCGGGAATACGCGCCGCGCGGCTGCCATATTACGACGATAGAATCATCAGGCAAAAGAGCGAAGGCTGCCCGCGGACATTTCAGGGACGCCGGCGCGGAAGAGGATATCACGCTTGTGGAGGATGACGCGCTGGCAGTACTGCCGTCGCTCACGGATACATACGATTTTATTTTCCTGGATGGAGCGAAGGGCCAGTATATTACAATGCTGGATGACCTGATCCGCCTTCTCGGCGAGGGCGGCGTGCTTGTGTCCGACAATGTTCTGCAGGAAGGCGATATACTGGAATCCAGATATGTGATACGCCAGCGTGACAGAACGATTCATACGCGCATGCGGGAGTATCTTCATGCACTGACACATACGGACTGTCTCTGCACATCGGTTTTATCAGCCGGTGACGGAATTACGGTCAGCGTCAAAAGAAGGGAAAAGCAGTGTTCAGTGACCGGAAAGGAGCTGCGTTAAACGGTGGAACAGATTTTCAGGAAACCAGAGCTTCTTATACCGGCAGGAAGTCTGAATGTTCTTAAAACGGCAGTCATGTATGGGGCTGACGCGGTATATATCGGCGGTGACGTTTTCGGACTGCGTGCCAAGGCCAGAAATTTTTCCATGGACGAAATGCGGGAGGGAATTGCTTTCGCGCATAAACATGGTGCAAAGGTCCATGTTACGGTGAATATTCTCGCTCATAATGAAGATCTCCCGGGCGTAGAAACATACCTGCGGGAGATTGCTGAAATCAGGCCGGACGCTCTGATCATAGCGGATCCGGCAGTCTTTGAAGCAGCCGAACGGATCTGCCCGGAAATTGACCGTCATGTCAGCACACAGGCAAACTGCACAAATTACGGCACATTTGATTTCTGGTACAGGCTGGGAGCGAAGCGTGTCGTCTGTGCCCGGGAGCTGACACTGGATGAAATCCGGGAGATCCGGAAACGAGTGCCGGAAGAACTGGAAATCGAAGCATTTGTTCACGGAGCCATGTGCATATCCTATTCCGGAAGATGCCTGCTTTCCAATTACTTTACAGGCCGTGACAGCAACCGCGGTCTCTGTTCCCATCCATGCCGGTGGAAGTACGCGGTTGAAGAGGAAACGCGGCCGGGTGAATACCTGCCGATCTATGAAAATGAACGTGGAACATATCTTTTCAATTCACGTGATCTGTGTATGATAGAGCACATTCCGGAACTGATTGAGGCCGGCATCGACAGTTTTAAAATCGAAGGCCGTATGAAAACGGAGCTTTATGTTGCATCGGCCGCGCGGACATATCGTGCGGCAATTGATGATTACAGAAAAGATCCTGCGGCATACAGAAGCAATATGGAATGGTATCTTGATCAGATCCGTGACTGTACGTACCGCGAATTTACGACAGGCTTTTTCTTTGGAAAACCGGGTCCCGGCTCGCAGAACTATGATTCCAATACATACAGAACGGGCTGTACATATCTTGGAACGGTACGGAGTACCGATTCGGAAGGCCGCGCCGGAATTATCCAGAAAAACAAATTCTCGGTCGGGGATGTGATTGAGATCATGAAGCCGGACCGCAGAAACGTAAGTGCTTCGGTGACGGAAATTGTCACGGAGGACGGGGAACGGAGGGAAAGCGCACCGCATCCGCTGGAGACCCTTTACATCGGCCTTACGGAAAAAGCAGAGCCGTTTGACATTCTCAGAGTGAAAACAGCAAATAAAAATGACAACATATTAATTGCAAAAAGAACTAATATGTGATACAATATCATTAAGAGACATCAGGAATGGCTGAAGATGTCCTGTCACGGGGAGGTTCTTTTTTTATGTTTGCTTCTGTTTTATCTGCAGCTGTCGTTGGATTCAATGTTTATTTCGTTACGGTTGAGGCTGATGTGAGTGATGGCCTGCCGGGACTTCATATGGTAGGCTATCTCGCATCGGATGTCAGGGAGGCGGGGGAGCGTGTGCGGACGGCACTTCGCAATTCTGGCGTGCGTCTTCCCGCAAAGCGCATGATTGTCAATCTGGCACCAGCCGATCTTCGCAAGCAGGGATCTATGTTTGACCTTGCAATTGCGCTAGCGCTTTCCGCAGCTCTCGGGGAGATTCCGCTTTCATCACTTTCAGATATACTGATTCTCGGCGAGATGAGCCTGAACGGTGAGATTTGTTCTGTGCCGGGAGTGCTGCCGATGGTTCAGCAGGCTTTTGCACAAGGAATCAGAACGTGTATCCTGCCGGCACAGAATGCGCTTGAGGGAAAGCTGGTTTCCGGAATGAGGATAATCGGCATGCCGACATTGGGAGATGTGCTGGAATATCTGCGGACAGGGTATATTCCGGACGTGGTTTCTGCGCCCGGAAATGAGAACAGGAATATATCCGGCTATAACGCCGAACCGGACTTTTCGGATATTCACGGACAGTCATCCGTCAAGCGGGCCGCGCTGATCGCGGCGGCGGGCTGTCACAACCTGCTTCTTACGGGACCGCCCGGTTCAGGAAAGACAATGACGGCCCGAAGACTGCCTTCCATTATGCCGCCGATGTCATTTGAGGAGAGCATTCAGCTTTCCTGCATTTACAGCGTTTCCGGACTTCTGGAGGAACATGCGCCGCTCATTACGGCGAGACCGTTTCGGGCACCGCATCATACAGTCAGCGGCGCCGCGCTGATCGGAGGCGGGCCGATTCCAAAACCCGGCGAGGTAACACTTGCTTCATACGGGGTTCTCTTCCTTGATGAGCTGACGGAATACCGCCGTTCTGTGCTGGAGCTTCTGCGGCAGCCTCTGGAAGAGCATACTGTCTGTATTTCAAGAACACGAGGTACATTCCTGTATCCGGCGGACTTTCTGCTTGTGGCAGCCATGAATCCTTGTCCGTGCGGTTATTATCCGGACCGGTCGCGCTGTACATGCAGCAGCGGGGAGATCAGCCGGTACAGGGACAGAATCAGCAAGCCGCTGCTCGACAGGATGGACCTATGCCTTGAAGTGGAACAGATTCATTTTGAAGATGTGGCAGGTACCTTCGACAGAGGACGGTCAGTGCCGGAGGAGATCAGCTCTTCAGAGCTTCGCGCGCTGGCGTACCGTGCATGGCAGATACAGCAGGAAAGGTACATGCGGCTGCCTTATTCCCACAACGGAAGAATACCGTCGGCAGATCTGCCTCAGTGGTGCGGTCTGGATGCCGGATGCCGTCATATGATGGCGTCTGCATTTGGCAGAATGGGATTGAGCGCAAGATCCTGCCACCGTATCCTTCGCGTGGCCAGAACGATTGCCGACCTGGAAGGAACAGAACATATTCATGAGGAACATCTTGCAGAAGCACTTGCCTTCCGGATCGCCGATCCGTGGCATGCCGGTTTTTAAGAGCCGTGGATAAGGAGATGACAATGCGCGGGTTATATGCATACTGGCTTGGGCAGATGCCGAATCTGTCGAATGAAATGAAGCGAAAGCTTATATCAGCGTTCGGTACTTCGGAGGAAGTGTTTAACGCGGGCAGGAATCATCTTGCCGCGATTATAGGAGAGGAGAAGGCGGATCTTCTTGTTTCCTGCAAATCCATTTTGAATCCGGACAATGAATGTGACAGGATGGTTCTTGAATTCAGAAAGCTTTCCGCACTTGGAATGAACTACTATTCTCTGGAGCATCCGAAATATCCGGAGCGGCTCAGAGAGATACATCAGGCGCCGTTCGGGTTCTGGCTGATCGGGGAGCTGCCGGAAGCAAAGGGTCTTGCTGCTGCGATGATCGGGTCCCGCGAGCCGACTCCATATGGAAAACGGATCGCTGAAGAGATTGCAGGAATGCTGGCGCAGGCGAAGGTTCCGGTAATCAGCGGCATGGCACGTGGTATCGACAGTATTTCGCAGAAAGCAGTTCTGGAAGCAGGCGGATATTCTCTGGCAGCGCTGGGCTGCGGAGCGGATATCTGCTACCCGCGCGAAGTTGCCGGACTGTATGAGAAGCTGAAACAGCAGGGCGGCATTCTGTCTGAATATCCGCCCGGTACAAAACCGCAGCCGTGTTACTTTCCTGCAAGGAACAGAATTATAAGCGGTCTTTCTGATGTCGTTATTGTAATCGAGGCAGGCAGGAAGAGCGGATCTCTCATAACTGCCGGAATGGCACTTGACCAGGGAAGAGATGTCTATGCTGTTCCGGGACGCTGCGGAGATTTAAGGAGTGAAGGATGCAACTGCCTGATTCATGACGGCGCAGGCATTGTAGTATCTCCCGGGGAACTGATGGAGGAGCTCCATCTGCCGCTTCCGGACAAGGACTCGGATCCCCGAATTAATAAAAGAATACTTGCGCCGAAAGAAGATATGGTGTATAGTTGTCTCGATCTGTATGCCAAAAGTCTGAATACTCTGGAAGATGAGACACACCTTGAAATCCCTGAGCTTATGCGTATTCTAACAATGCTTGAGCTGGAGGGCTGTGCCTCACGGACAGCACAGGGTCATTTTATCAGACTTGAATAATGGAGGCGCTGTATGGCACGTTATCTTGTAATAGTAGAATCACCGGCTAAAGTCAAAACGATCCGGAAATTTCTGGGCTCGAATTATCTTGTGGATGCGTCGAACGGACACGTAAGGGATCTCCCCAAGAGTCAGATGGGAATTGATGTTGAGCATGATTATGAGCCGAAATATATAACGATACGCGGGAAGGGGGATATCCTTGCAAAGCTTCGCCGTGAAGCAAAGAAGGCGGAGAAGGTTTATCTCGCAACTGACCCGGATCGTGAGGGAGAAGCGATTTCCTGGCACCTTACCTATGCACTGAAGCTGGATCCCGAGAAGACGATGCGTATCAGTTTTAATGAAATAACAAAGGATGCAGTCAAGGATTCAATCAGGCACGCCCGTGATATCGATATGGATCTTGTCGATGCGCAGCAGGCAAGGCGTGTACTTGACAGAATGGTCGGCTACCGCATCAGTCCTCTGCTCTGGGCTAAAGTCAAGCGAGGGTTAAGCGCCGGCCGTGTTCAGTCGGTAGCGCTTCGCATTATAGCCGACAGAGAAGAAGAGATTAATGCTTTTATTCCGGAAGAGTACTGGAATCTGGATGCCAGCTTTAAAGTGGCGGGCGAGAAGCAGATACTGACGGCCAGATTTTTCGGGAAAGACGGCAAGGCTGTCACAATTCATGATCAGAGTGAACTGGATGGAATTATTCATGATCTTGAAGGAGCTTCTTATAAGGTTACAGATGTCCGGACAGGAGAGCGTGTCAAACGTATGCCGCTGCCGTTTACAACAAGTACAATGCAGCAGGAGGCAGGCAAGGTTCTGGGATTTGCTACCAGTAAAACAATGAGGATAGCACAGCAGCTGTATGAAGGTATAGATCTTAAGAATAACGGAACGGTCGGCCTGATTACATATCTTCGTACGGATTCGACCAGAATATCAGACGGTGCGGATCAGGATGCACGAGCTTATATTGCGGACCGGTACGGAAAGGAATATGTGTGCGGCAGCGCACCGAAGAAGCAGGAAGGCCGAAAGATTCAGGATGCACACGAAGCAATCCGTCCTACTGACATCAGAAGAACGCCGGAGCAGGTCAAGGATTCGCTGAGCCGGGATCAGTTCCGCCTGTATCAGCTGATATGGAAGCGCTTTACCGCCAGCAGAATGGCAGAGGCCCGTTACGAAACGACAGCCGTTAAAATAGGCGCCGGTCCTTATAATTTTACAGTTTCAGCTTCCAGACTGATATTTCCGGGTTTCCTTTCGGTCTATACACAGCCGGATGATGATAAGGGGAGCGGCAATGTACTGCTCGGCGCGATCACGAAGGATTCACGTCTCAAGTTTGAATCATTTGACTTTGATCAGCACTTTACACAGCCGCCGGCGCATTATACCGAGTCTTCACTTGTCAAAACACTCGAGGAACTTGGCATCGGCCGTCCAAGTACATATGCACCGACAATTTCCACAATTATTGCCAGACGGTATGTCTCAAAGGAGAATAAGAACCTTTATCTGACTGAGATCGGAGAAGTTGTAAACGGTATTATGAAGAAGTCTTTCCCGACGATTGTGGATGTGAATTTTACGGCGAATATGGAAGCAATGCTCGACGCTATCGAAGAGGGCAATGTAGAGTGGAAAACGGTTATCCGCAATTTTTATCCGGATCTTGACGCGTCTGTGCAGGTAGCTGAGAAGGAACTCGAAAGTGTTAAGATCGAGGATGAGGTTACGGATGTTATCTGTGAGAACTGCGGCCGGCATATGGTAATCAAATACGGACCGCACGGGAAATTTCTTGCATGTCCCGGCTTTCCCGAATGTCACAATACGAAGCCGTATCTTGAGAAGATAGGTGTCAGCTGTCCGAAGTGCGGCGGGGATATTGTAATACGGAAGACGAAGAAGGGCCGCAGATATTACGGGTGTATTAATAATCCCGAGTGTGACTTTATGACATGGCAGAAGCCCTCCTCCGAGAAGTGTCCGGAATGCGGCAGCTATATGCTGGAGAAGGGCGGAAAGCTGGTCTGCGGCAATGAAAAGTGCGGCTATGTTAAAAGCCTGAAATAATGAAATTATTACAATAATTTATAATTTGATGGCTGATATCTATTGTTTTCCCGATTAATATATGCTAGAGTTACCTTAATAGCCATAAAAAGAACATATTGTCAGAATTATTGTACAATGCGTTCTTTTTATGTAACAAACGAGTGAATAATAGATACAAGCGGGGTAGTTACTATGAGCGTACAATTACTGGACAAAACAAGAAAGATCAATAAACTGCTGCATAACAACAATACAAGCAAAGTCGTTTTTACAGATATCTGCGGCGTGCTTACGGATGTACTGGATTCCAATACACTTGTCATCAGCAGAAAGGGAAAGGTGCTCGGCGTCAGCAAGAGCGAATCGGTTGCAGATCTGACAGAACTGATTACCGAGGATGTCGGCACGCACATTGATGAACTGTTGAATGAACGTCTGCTGGCAATTCTGTCGACACGTGAGAATGTCAATCTGGAAACACTTGGCTTTACGGATATCGGATCAAATCAGGCACTGGTAGCCCCGATTGACATTGCAGGGGAGCGGCTCGGCACATTATTTCTGTATCGCGGCAGCTCAGATTATGAAATTGATGATATTATACTCAGCGAATACGGCGCGACGGTTGTCGGCCTGGAGATGATGCGTTCCGTCAATGAAGAGAACGCGGAAGAGAACCGTAAGGTACAGATTGTTCAATCAGCCATCAGTACACTTTCTTTTTCGGAGCTCGAGGCAATTATTCATATTTTTGATGAACTCGACGGCGGAGAAGGAATACTGGTAGCAAGCAAAGTGGCTGACCGTGTAGGCATTACAAGGTCCGTGATTGTAAATGCCCTTCGTAAATTTGAAAGTGCCGGTGTTATTGAATCGCGTTCTTCAGGAATGAAGGGTACATATATTAAGGTGCTGAATGATTATGTTTTTGACGCAGTGGATGAACTTAAGAAATCCAGAAAGAAATAGGTGTTCAAATGACTCACAGCGAACAGCAGGCTATTGAAAGCGGAGATAAGGTATATCTGCGCAAGCTGATGTCGCTTATGCCGGAGAGCAATGAACCGACAGACAAAATGTACGACAGTGATGTGCTGCGGGTTTTTAATGAAGAAACCTTTAAGCTGTCACTTCCGAAGGAATACGGAGAAACGGTGACACTGCCGCTTGATATGATATATGAGATCGTAATTCGTACAGAAGACGATATATATCGGGGCCAGGGCCGTATTACCGAACGCTTTCGGGATCCTGACGGGGATGTCTGTATATTTCAGCTGACTACTTCTCTCAGCCGTGACGCCAGAAAACAGTATATTTCCTGTGAATGCAAGCTGCCTGTCCGTTTCTGCGAGCAGGGAGGAAAGGAAAACGGGCGCGGAATTCTGACTTCGATCACGATAGACAGTGCCGTTATGACTGCTTCTCAGTATGCCGCCGACGGAAGCAGGCTGAACATGGTTTTTACGCTGGAGGGCAGCAGAGAGATTGCTGCGGCTGCTGAAGTAATTGAAACGATCCGGCTTCGTTCCGGTGAGTATGAAAGTCATATGCAGCTTACATGCGACAATATAAAACAGCAGAATGAGCTTGCACGCTGGATTCTGCGGCAGACATCAGCGGAAATATAAATTTTTTATAATTTTTGCAAAAACCATGGAAAAATACACAAGAACGTGTTATAATACGTCTTGTTCGCATGGTAATAGAACACGCAGAACACAATAGAAACAGAATGGAGGAATGAAACATGAAATTAGTGCCATTGGGAGACAGAGTTGTTTTGAAACAGCTTGAAGCAGAAGAGACGACAAAGTCAGGAATTGTTCTTCCCGGGCAGAGTCAGGAAAAGCCGCAGGAGGCAGTCGTCCTTGCAGTTGGCCCTGGTGGGGTCGTGGACGGCAAAGAAGTAACGATGCTCGTTAAAGAAAATGAGCGTGTTATTTATTCAAAATACGCCGGTACGACAGTTAAGTTCGACGGCGAAGAATATGTAATTGTCAGACAGAACGATATATTGGCTATCGTACAGTAAAACAGGAGGCATATTAACATGGCAAAGGATATCAAATACGGAGCAGATGCCAGAAAAGCGCTTGAAACCGGCGCTAACAAACTGGCAGATACGGTTAAGATTACGCTTGGACCGAAGGGAAGAAATGTAGTTCTTGACAAGGCATACGGCGCACCGCTGATTACAAACGATGGTGTTACGATTGCGAAGGAAATCGAGCTGGAAGACGGCTTCGAGAATATGGGCGCACAGCTTGTTAAAGAGGTTGCCACGAAGACGAATGATGTAGCAGGTGATGGTACAACAACGGCTACCGTGCTTGCACAGGCAATGATTCAGGAAGGCATGAAGAACCTTGCTGCAGGAGCAAATCCTATTGTTCTCCGCAAGGGTATGAGGAAGGCTACTGAGGTTACCGTTAAAGCAATCCATGATATGAGCAGCAAAGTTAAGGGCAGAGATCATATTGCCAAGGTTGCCGCCATTTCAGCAGGTGACGATACGATCGGTGAAATGGTAGCCGACGCAATGGATAAGGTTTCCAAGGACGGCGTTATTACGATCGAAGAATCCAAGACAATGCAGACAGAGCTTGATCTTGTTGAAGGTATGCAGTTCGACCGCGGATATCTTTCCGCGTATATGGCAACCGACATGGAGAAGATGGAAGCAAATCTGGAAGATCCGTACATCCTGATTACAGATAAGAAGATCTCGAATATTCAGGATATTCTGCCTCTTCTGGAGCAGGTTGTTCAGGCAAGCGCAAAGCTGCTCATTATCGCAGAGGATATTGAAGGCGAAGCATTGACAACATTGATTGTCAATAAGCTGCGCGGTACGTTCCAGGTTGTAGGAGTCAAGGCTCCCGGCTATGGCGACAGAAGAAAAGCAATGCTGGAAGATATCGCGATTCTTACAGGCGGACAGGTTATTTCCGAGGAACTCGGACTTGATATCAAAGAGACGAAGCTGGAGCAGCTTGGCCGTGCGAAATCTGTTAAAGTTCAGAAAGAGAATACCATTATCGTTGACGGCCTTGGAGAGAGAGAGAAGATCGATGCCAGAAAGGCTCAGATCAAGACACAGATTGATGAATCAACGAGTGATTTTGACAAAGAGAAGCTTCAGGAGCGTCTTGCAAAGCTGTCGGGCGGCGTAGCTGTTATCCGTGTAGGCGCTGCTACAGAGACGGAAATGAAGGACGCGAAGTACCGTATGGAGGATGCGCTTGCAGCAACGAGAGCTGCTGTTGAGGAAGGCATCATCGCAGGCGGCGGTTCAGCTTATATTCATGCTGCCAAGGAAGTTGAGAAGCTTATCGATACACTGGAAGGTGACGAGAAGACCGGCGCCAAGATCATCCTGAAGGCACTGGAAGCACCTCTTGGGCAGATCGTTATGAACGCAGGCCTTGAGGGAGCTGTCATCATCAATAAGGTGAAGGAATCCCCGATCGGTGTAGGCTTTGATGCTTATAAAGAGGAATATGTAGATATGATGGATGCTGGCATCATTGATCCGGCCAAGGTTACGAGAAGTGCTCTGCAGAATGCAACGAGTATCGCTTCCGAGCTGCTTACAACAGAAGCTGTTGTAAGCACAATCAAGGAGCCGGCTCCTCCGATGCCTGCAGGCGGCAACCCCGGCATGGGAATGATGTAATTGCTGAGTGACCGGTTTTCCGCAGCAGAGTAATAGGTATTTAAAAGGATTTCTAATGGGATCATCCATTAGAAATCCTTTTTTGCTATTGACTTGAAAAGAATATATTGTTATACTCGGTGAAATCGAAGAAGGGAGACATAAAATGGCTGTTATTATCGGAGAAGGAATTACGTTTGATGATGTTCTTCTTGTGCCTGGGTTTTCAGAGGTCCTGCCGAATCAGGTAGACTTGTCTACGAATCTCACGAAGAAGGTAAAGCTCAATATACCCATGATGAGTGCAGGCATGGATACGGTTACGGAGCACAGAATGGCGATTGCCATGGCCCGTCAGGGAGGAATCGGCATTATTCACAAGAATATGTCAATCGAAGCTCAGGCAAATGAGGTTGATATGGTGAAACGTTCCGAGAATGGTGTCATAACGGATCCGTTTTATCTTTCGCCGGACAATACAGTGGGAGATGCGAATGCACTGATGGCAAAGTACCGCATTTCCGGTGTCCCGATCACAGAGAACGGGAAGCTTGTCGGTATCATTACAAATCGTGATCTCAAATTCGAAGAGGACTATTCCAAGAAAATCAGAGAATCCATGACAAGTGAAGGCCTGATAACAGCACGGGAAGGAATTACGCTGGAAGAGGCAAAGAGGATTCTGGCAAAAGCCCGTAAAGAGAAGCTTCCTATCGTAGATGAAAATTTCAATCTGAAGGGTCTTATAACGATTAAAGATATTGAAAAACAGATTAAATACCCGCTGTCTGCAAAGGATGAGCATGGAAGACTGCTGTGCGGCGCGGCGCTCGGCGTTACGGCCGACTGTGTGGAGCGTGCGTCAGAGCTTGTCAAGGCTAAGGTTGATGTCGTTGTTGTCGATTCTGCACATGGCCATTCGGCAAATGTCCTGAAGACGATTCATATGCTTAAGGAGAGCTTTCCGGATCTGCAGGTGATAGCAGGTAATGTTGCCACAGGAGTAGGAACAAAGGCCCTGATCGAGGCAGGAGCAGACGCGGTTAAGGTCGGCATCGGGCCGGGATCCATCTGTACAACGCGGGTAATTGCAGGAATCGGTGTGCCTCAGATAACAGCAGTCATGGACTGCAGCGCGGCTGCCGCGGAATATGGAATCCCGGTTATCGGAGACGGCGGTATCCGTTTTTCCGGTGATATGACGAAGGTTATTGCGGCGGGCGCGAATGTCTGCATGATGGGCAGTATTTTTGCAGGCTGTGATGAGAGTCCTGGAACATTTGAACTGTATCAGGGACGTAAATACAAGGTCTATCGCGGCATGGGCTCGATAGCCGCCATGGAATCCGGAAGCAGTGACCGGTATTTCCAGGAGAATGCCAAGAAGCTTGTGCCGGAGGGCGTTGAAGGACGTGTTGCTTATAAGGGAACCGTTGAAGATACGATCTTCCAGCTTGTAGGCGGGCTGCGGTCCGGCATGGGATACTGCGGTACGGAAAATATTAATTCACTGCAGAAGAATTCCAGGTTTATCAGGATTTCATCTGCATCGCTCCGTGAAAGTCATCCGCATGATATTCAGATAACGAAGGAGTCCCCGAATTACAGCCAGGAAGACGAATAGTTCCGGACAGACAGTTTTTATGGTTTTTTTAGTATTCATACTTCCGCTTTTGTATTATAATAGTTGGATATGAAGACGCGTGGATACCAAAGACGGAAGAAATCAAAGAGAGCAGAACAAGTGAGAATACGGCGGACGGCTATCGCAGCGGCTGCTGTATTGCTTGCCGTTCTGCTTTTTCTGGCTTTTGGAAACAGGCATTCCAGTCCGGCAATTTCGTATTCGGCAGATCCAGATACCCTGAATGCAGGCGCATCGACGGTTGAGGAAGCACTGGAACCGGAATATTCGGTTGAGCTTTTAACGGTGAATGATTATTCACGTCCGGGAATTTCATCCGGAACCATCCGCAATATCGTGATTCATTATACGGCCAATCCGGGATCTACAGCCCAGGAGAACAGGGATTATTTTGAGGGGCTTAAGGATTCTCGTACGACAATGGCAAGCAGTCATTTTATTATCGGACTTAACGGAGAGGTGATCCAGTGTGTGCCGACTTCTGAAATCGCATATGCTTCCAATGACCGGAACTATGATACAGTTTCGATTGAGTGCTGCCATCCTGACGCGACCGGCAAATTCACAAGTGCCACATACCGCTCCATGGTGCGGACCACAGCGTGGCTCTGCAGCAAGTTCGGACTTACCGGAAGCGATGTCATACGCCATTATGATATAACCGGCAAGATCTGTCCGAAATATTTTGTCGAACACACAGATGCGTGGGATACATTTAAGAGCGATGTGGATGAGATGCTGAAGCTTGGATCGGAGGCGGTTCAGTGAATAATATTGTACTGATCGGTTTCATGGGAACGGGAAAGAGTTCTGTGTCGCGGAGACTGAGTGATATTCTGGCGCTTCGGGAGCTGGATACGGATGCAATGATTGAAGAACGGTCCGGTATGAAAATCGCACAGATTTTTGCGGTATACGGGCAGGAGTACTTTCGAGATCTGGAGAGCCAGCTTCTTGAAGAATTGTCTGATACGAGCGACACGGTTATATCGTGCGGAGGCGGCATTATTCTCCGGCCGGAAAACAGACGGATGCTGCGGGAATGCGGCACTGTGTTCCTGCTGACGGCAAGACCGGAAACAATCATGAACCGTCTTAGAAGAGATTCCTCACGGCCGCTTCTGGATGGCAGTGACAGGGAGGCAGCGGTGCGCCGGCTCATGAACGAACGGAAGGAGCTTTACAGAGAGTCTGCCGATCACTGTATTTCTACGGACGGCAGAAGTCTCGATGATATCTGCAGAGAAATTATTAAATGGGAGGAAAGGTAGTGCTGGAGATTTTTTATCCGGATGAGTATGTCGAATCCGCCTATTCAATTGATTATCAGAAGTATTTTGACGAGGGCTACCGCGGTGTGATTTTTGACATTGACAATACACTGGTGCCGCATGGGGCGCCTGCTGATGCACGTGCAGTAGAGCTTTTTCAGAAACTTGGGGAAATCGGGTTTAAGAGCTGTCTTATTTCGAATAACAAGGAGCCGCGTGTCAGGATGTTTAACAAGGATATTGCAACCTTGTATATATTCAATGCACATAAGCCGTCGAAACGAGGCTTTCTGGATGCGGTCAGGCTGATGGGCACGGATCTGGAAACCACGCTTTTTGTAGGCGATCAGCTTTTTACGGATGTATACGGGGCCAGACGGGCAGGTCTTCATAATATACTGGTAAAACCGATTCATCCGAAGGAGGAAATTCAGATCGTGCTGAAACGTAAGCTGGAACGGATTGTCCTGTGGTCGTACCGGCGGAGCAAAGAGAGAAAGGGTGCAGAATAATGGAAACAAGTACGAATGAAAGCAGCATGAAATCAGAAATAAAGGAAAGGGATGCAAGACTTGAGGGCTTTTTGCAGGAGGCCGGGCTGGATGGCTGTCTTATATCGGAAACCTGCAGCCTGCGGTATTTTACCGGTTTTTCGGGCGGAGAGGGCTTTGCGCTATTCTGCGGGAGCAAATCGTTCCTTATTACGGACAGCCGTTATACGACACAGGCCGGTATCGAATGTCCGGAGGCGGAGATCGTTCTGACGACTCCGGAAGAGCCGGCATATGTTCTGGCAGGAAGGCTTTGCAGTGAATACAGCGTCAGACGGATCGGCTTTGAAGATGAAGATATGTCGTGCCGCACGTACAGTAATTTTATCCGTTTTATGAATAATGCGGAATTTGTTCCGGCCAGCAGTATGCTTATGAAGATGCGTGAGGTCAAATCGGCGGGAGAAATTGCGCTTTTATCAAAGGCGGAGGAGATCGGAAGCCAGGCGTTTTCCCATGTGATGGAGGTCCTGCGGCCCGGAATGACGGAGCTTGCGGCGGCAGCTGAAATTGAGGGTTTTATGAAGAAGTGCGGTGCTGAAAAGCTGAGCTTTGATACGATCGTCGGCTCCGGGTACCGTTCTGCGCTGCCGCATGGGATGGCTTCCGAAAAGAAACTTGAAACAGGCGATCTTGTTGTTATGGATTTCGGCTGTGTGTACCATGGCTATTGTTCCGATATGACCAGAACGGCTGTCGTAGGAGAACCGTCTGAAAAACAGAGAACGATATACAATATTGTACTGGAGGCGCAGGAAAAGGCAATCAGCATGATAAAACCCGGTGTCTGCTGCCATGACGTGGATGATGCGGCCAGAACCATCATCGGCAATGCCGGCTATGGTGAATATTTCGGCCATGGACTCGGTCACAGTGTCGGGCTTTTTATCCATGAAGAACCTCGCTTTTCAAAGCTGGACAATACGATACTGAAGCCGGGAATGGTTATTACGGTCGAGCCTGGAATTTATCTTCCGGGAGAAGGCGGCGTCAGAATTGAAGACCTGATTGCAGTGACGGAAGACGGATACCACAATCTGACATCGGCAGACAAGTCGTTTATGGTAATAAAATGATTGTGAAAGTCCACTTTACAAGCGTGTTCTTTTAGTATAAAATAGTTTAGTCAGAGTACTTTTTTATTATGCGATCATTGAGGAGGATTTTTTATGGTATCAGCAGGTGAATTCAAGAATGGCTTGACGATTGAGATGGACGGCAACATCTATCAGATTATAGAATTCCAGCATGTTAAGCCCGGAAAGGGCGCGGCATTTGTCCGTACAAAGCTCAAGAATATCGTTAACGGCGGTGTTGTCGAGAAGTCATTCCGCCCTACGGAGAAGTTTGAAAACGCTATTATCGACAGGCGCGAGATGCAGTATTTATACAAGGACGGGGATCTTTACAACTTCATGGATGTGGAAACATATGACCAGATCGCACTGAATGCCGAAACCGTCGGGGATGCGCTGAAGTTTGTCAAAGAGAACGAGATGGTTAAGATCTGCTCTCATGCCGGGAATGTTTTTTCGGTTGAGCCGCCTCTTTTCGTGGAACTGGTGATTACGGAAACGGAGCCGGGCTTTAAGGGCGATACGGCACAGGGAGCAACGAAGCCTGCTACTGTGGAAACAGGTGCTCAGGTGAATGTACCGCTTTTTGTTGACGAAGGTGACAAGATCAAGATTGATACGAGAACAGGAGAATATCTGTCGAGAGCGTAGTCAGTCTGTGATTCTGCATTTTATAGTTGCTCTTTTCATTCTTATTGGCTATAATAAGAATGCTGTCAAGAGCAATCTGCACCCGTAGCTCATTTGGATAGAGCACAGGCCTCCGACGCCTGGTGTGGTGGGTTCGAATCCCGTCGGGTGCATTTTTGCAATACTATGTGCCGGTTATCTTACGAATATGAGATGACCGGTCTTTTATCATATGGGAGGGAATATCAGTGACAGATAATGATAACAACGGACGGGAAACGGAATCCAGAAATTTTATCGAGCAGTTTATCGATAAGGATCTTGAGGATGGAGTCTACAAGGAGGTCTGCACGCGTTTTCCGCCGGAGCCGAACGGGTATCTTCATATCGGTCACGCAAAGTCGATTCTTTTGAATTACGGACTGGCACAGGAATATCACGGCACATTTCATATGCGGTTTGACGATACGAATCCCACGAAGGAGAAGGAAGAGTACGTTGATTCGATTCAGGAGGATATCAAGTGGCTTGGTGCCGACTGGGGCAGTCATCTTTATTTTGCTTCAGATTATTTCGATGGAATGTATGAATGTGCGCTGAAGCTGATCCGCAAGGGGAAGGCTTTTGTCTGTGACCTTACGGCAGATCAGATCAGAGAGTACAGGGGAACGCTTACAGAGCCCGGCCGGGTCAGTCCTTACCGGAAACGCAGCATAGAGGAAAATCTGGACCTTTTTGAACGAATGAGGAACGGGGAATTTGCCGACGGCGCGAAGGTTCTTCGTGCGAAGATCGACATGGATTCGCCGAATATCAATATGCGGGATCCGGTTATTTACCGGATCGCACATATGACGCACCACAGGACAGGGGATAAGTGGTGCATTTATCCGATGTATGATTTTGCACATCCGCTGGAGGATGCTTTCGAAGGC
>Ga0183098_10831_pt1 | contig 23139 bp, 17 predicted proteins | sample BioMet9_FD_128884 | JGI IMG/M metagenome (GOLD analysis project Ga0183098, IMG submission 128884) | Microbial communities from bioreactor (seeded with sewage sludge) at Lawrence Berkeley National Lab, California, USA - Biofuel... | ecosystem: Engineered > Bioreactor > Anaerobic > Unclassified ... | reverse complement strand
GGTAAAACAGGATATAGTCAGTTTTCACCGGGGATATAATTTGGATTTTCACTGAGCGCATTGACCAAAGCATTGTTTGGTTTTTCATGGAATATTCTTTCCCATGACTTCAAAAGATTATCCGGGGTAACACTGATCGGTTCAATTCCAAAAAATGAAGGAACTTTATGCCCGAGCAAAGCATTGGCGGCTGCAAGAGCAATGGCAATCCCCTGGTCGTAAGGGCTTTGTGCACTGATCATTTTAATCATGCCGCCCTTTGCCATGTTCATGGCATCGGCATAATCCAGATCACCGGTTGAAATTGCAATATCATTTCTCCCGAGATCGGATAAAGCCTGAATTACTTTAGCGGCAGGGCCATCCCATGAAACATAGAGACCTTCTACTTCAGGATGATGAACGATAAAATCGTGAACTTTTTCATATACGTCTTTTTCATTCTGAAATTTAATGACTCCACAGCTGGTCAGGCTGGGGTATTCTTCAGTCAAGACCTGCTCGGCAGAGCTGTCCCTTTGGTTTGTAGCGTAAAAGTTTGCTTCATGAACGACCATGGCATAATTACTGAGTTTGTGCCGAACAAGATATTCGCCAAGCCCCTCCCCCATATTTCGCCCATGGGATCTTTCATTTACAGAGACGCAGGTAACATAGTCGGCGGGAGAAAGTCCATCGGGAATATTCGAAATAAAAATCAGTTTTGTCTTACTGCCTCTGAATTTCAGATAAGCTTCGGAGGTCAGAGAATTGTCAGTTGGTATGGAAATAAGAATATCTGGTTCCAGCATATTCAGACTTGCCAGCTGTCTGCACTGAAGCGAAGGATTGAAATGAGCATCCGTTGTCGCAATAATCGAAATTCCGAGCTGGTTGAAAATCTCAAGTATACCCTTCTGTGTAAGCATCATCCAGGACTTACCGGCATAGTGGAAAGAAATGGCTGCTGTAAATTTTTTGGCGCGTATTTCCTCTTTTTCCTTTTCGGTAAGATTCAGCAGAGATGAAGAAGCAGCACGTTCGCCATAAGGCCCCCGGCCAATCCCGCAGGTAGAGTCCCGAACGACGATTCTTGTCGGGACATGTACCATTGTATAGGTGTTTTTCAAAGCCGGAAGATTAGCAGGTTCTTTTTTGGCTATTCGGTTTGCAAGCGTGGAAAATGCAAGCTTACCGATTTCCTCCACATTTTGCCGAATGGTTGTGATGCTTGGATTGATTAAAGGTGCGCATTCAAAATCGTTAAAGCAGACAATGGAAAGATCTTCCGGACATTTAATGTTATGCATGTCCAGATAGCGGAGCATGGGTATAATAATCGAGTAATTGGCCACGAAAACAGCACTGGGCGGAACTTCTGCTTCCAGCATCTGTTTCAGAATCCGGTAGACAGATTCTTCCGAATCAATATCGGTAAATATCAGCTTATTATCGACTTTCAGGTGATATTGTTCCAACGCTTTTGTATATCCGGCAAGACGGCGGTTATAGTTCGAGAGATTGCTGGCAATAAAAGCAATGTGTTCATGCCCTCTTCTGATTAGATGCTGAGTTGCAAGCATCGCCCCGTCCTGTGTGTCCGAAATAATGCAGTCTGCAAGATAGTTGTCCGGCTTTTCTCCAATGACTACAGTCGGTATTTTTTCTGCAGCCAGAATATTTGAAAAAACATTATTTCCCTTATCAGGGAAGACAATAACTCCGGCAACAGTTTTGGATTTAAAAATAACGCGGTAGAAGTCTTGCTGCGCATTGATGTCATCATCACAGATCAAGGTTATAAGGGTATATTTTGAAACGGATGCCAGAAAGCCGAATTCTTTTACTACCTGTTTTTGAAAATTGCTTTCTTTGTTGGTTACCAGGACGACAATGTATTGCGTTTCAAAACTGTCGGAGGAAAGAGCAGTTTTCTTGGCAATAAAATTCGGAACATCACCGGCTTCCCGAATTGTTTTTTCAACACGTTCAACCAGTTCCGGACTGACATAGCGTGTTTTGTTTACAACATGAGAAACGGTAGTCGTAGAAACGTTTGCCATTCTTGCTATATCATTTATAGTTGCCATTTTTCACCCACAGGATACAGACGTAATGAACTTAATAATCTATATCAATTATAAAAAGTTTAGCAGGAATATACAACCTTGTTTCAGAAAAAAGTCGGCTGATTATTAAAATCAGCCGACTTTTTCAATCATCAATAGGCTGAATTGTTGTCCATGTTTCTGTTTCAGCGGATTTCATTATTGCGTCTGAAATTAATTCGATTGCATAGCCGTCGGCAAAATTCGGTGTCGGCTGAGTGCCTTCTGCAATCGCTTTAAAGAAATCATAGTTTTCGACAATCTTGGTTTCGGTATAGCCGATGCCAAGGGCTGGGATTGGCCAAAGACCTTCTCCGTAAGGTGAATTCGGTCCGGTGTAAACGGTACGATATCCGCGGCGGTCACTGGGGTCATTTGCAAAGCATACCTGAAGTTCATCTCTTCTTTCGTAATTGAAGAAAAGTGACCCTTTGGTTCCGTGAATTTCAAACGTGATGAAATTGTTGCGTCCCCATGCATTACGCGTTGCTTCGATTGTGCCAAAAGCTCCTTTGCTTGTTTTAACCATGAAACAGCACTGATCATCGACGTCGACTGCTTCTTTCGGAGCATTTTTTTCCATGCGGGCATTACCAAGGCTGTCTACCATACCTGACTGAACAGGACGTTCTTTTATATAGGTTGCCATATGGGCATTGACAGAAGCGAAGTCACCAACAAGGAAGCGCAGCATATCCACAACGTGTGTTCCGATATCACCTAAAGCACCGCTTCCGCAAAGGGCTTTTTTAAATCTCCAGGAAAGCGGTGAATTCGGATCTGCTGACCAGTCCTGAAGATAGGTGCCTCTGAAGTCCAGGATTTCTCCGATTGCGCCTTCTTCAATATATCTTTTTGCGAGTTGAACTGCGGGTGTGCGGCGATAATTGAAGGCAACCATTGTAACGATATTGTGTTTTTTGGCGGCGGCATACATCCTTTTAGCGTCCTGAAGCGTAGCGGCCATGGGTTTTTCACATAAAATATTCTTTCCTGCTTCTGCAGCAGCGACTGCAATATCAGCATGAACATAGTTAGGCGTGCAGATATCGATTACTGAAATTTCAGGGTCATTGATGATTTCATGCCAGTCTGTTGCATATTTTTCAAAACCGAACCGTACTGCTGCGTCTTTTGCAATTTTTTCATCGATGTCAACAATAGTTTTTTTATAAGGAATAGCTGGAGCCGGCCAAAAAAACATAGGCATTCCCGCATATGCGATAGAATGGGCCTTTGCCATAAAACCGCCGCCGACGAGACCTACTTTAATTTTTTCCATGATAAATCCTCCTGTTTTAAATAAACTGTTTTATGTAATTGTAGGAACGCTGAAGAGAATCCATTACTTTTTCGTCAGAGCCTTCAAAATCACGGTCTTCAACTTCGACGCAGGCAGGACCGGAATAAGCGATTGCATCTAATGCCTCAATAAATTTTTGCCAATCAATGTCTCCTCTGCCCGGAATCCGCGGATCCATATAACCCAGCGGATAGGCCATAATACCGATTTTTTTAAGGTTTTCCCGGTTTAATTTAATATCTTTGAAGTGGATGTGAAAAATCTTGTCCGAGAATTCTGAAATAGGCTCGATATAATCCATCATCTGCCAAATGAAATGTGAGGGATCGAAATTCAGCCCGAAAAAAGGACTTGGAATCATTTCAAATATTTTTTTCCAGATTTCCGGTGTCGTCATCAGGTTCTGACCGCCGGGCCACTGGTCTGGTCCGAAAAGCATGGGACAGTTTTCAATTGCGATTTTAACTTTGTTTTCCTCGGCAAAATGAATAATGGACGGCCATGTTTCCTGAACAAGTTCCAGATTTTCCTCGACATTCTTATATTGGTTTCTCCCGATAAAGGTTGTGACCATATTAACCTGCAGCATTTTACTTGCGAGAATTACCTTTTTTAGATGCTCGATTGTTGCAGCTTGTTTATCCTTGTCAGGATCAAGCGGATTGGGATAATATGCCAGAGCAGAAATGCGGACATTTTTTGATTCTGCATAATCCAGAATCTCTTTTGCGTAAGACGCTGTCATATTCGTGACATCAATATGGCAAACCCCGGCATACCGGCGTTCTGCGGTGCCATTTGGCCAGCAGGCAACCTCGATACATTGATAGCCGATCCTGCTTGCGGTATCAACAACTTCTTTGAAAGAAGAATGATCCAAAATCGACGTAACAAAACCTATTTCCATAATGAACCTCCATTCTTGTAAAATTTGCGCAAATATTATACTGCTGATTATGAACGATGAAAGAAAATATGTCAATGAGAAAGTGAAAAAGATTAGAATAATGATTGACAATAAGCAAATTTATATATATTATACCAGTAGAGCAAATTTGCGCATTAATTGCGCAATATAAAATGAAAGGAGACAACAATGGGCAGGCTCGGTTATATGGAAAATGGATTTGGTCCGCTGGTAGGCAATGGCGGAGGCGTTACATGCATGAAGGATGTAGGCTATCTTACGATTTGTGATGATGAAGATGCAATCAAGCGTATGTCTGCAAAAGGATTTAAATATTTTGAGGTTCTGGAGGACAACCTCCTCAAATATGAAAAAGAACCGGAAACATTTATGGGAATCTGCAAAAAATATGGGATGCAGCTGCTCAGTGTTTGCTCCGGCTTTCATTTTATCTATGAAGATGCCAGAGAAGAAGAACTCTTTAAAACGGAACGCGAATGCAAATTGATGCAGAAGTTCGGTGCGAAATATATGGTCCTCTGCGGCGGGTCTATTCATGGGACCGGAAGAAGAGACGAAGATTATCCCAAACTTGCAGCCGGTGTGGCAGCAGTTTCTGAAGTTTGTAAAAAATATGGCATTACGGCGTGCTATCATCCGCATCTCGGAGCACTTGCAGAAGGCCCGGATCAGATTGACAAATTTTTTGCTGTTTCTGATATAGCTTTTTGCCCGGATATCGCTCATCTTGTAGCAGGCGGGTCGGACCCAATGGAAATGATCGAGAAATACTATGACAGGATCCCGTTTGTACATCTCAAGGATTTAAGCAAAGACGGAGAGTTTTATCCGCTGGGAAAAGGAACAATCGGCGATATCAATGAAAAAGTAATCAATTATATGAAGAAAAAGGGCTATACAGGTGACTGGCTTGTTGAATGTGATGGTTATTCCGGTGACCCTGATGAGGCATGCGAAACCTCTTATGAATTCTTAAAGGGTAAACTTTACTAAAGGAAAAGGAGAAAGAAAAATGAAGAAGAAGATCTTGTCATTGGTTTTAACAGGTGTAATGGCAGCATCACTTGCAGCCTGCGGCGGCGCTGCAACATCATCAACAGCATCAACGGCTTCAAAAGCAGCCTCCACAGCAGCATCAACAGCAGCTTCTGTAGCAGCCTCTACAGCGGCATCAACAGCAACTTCTGTAGCAGCCTCCACAGCAGCATCAACGGCAGCTTCCACAGCTGCATCGACAACGACTTCAACAAGCAGCGGCGATTCAGAAATCAAGTCAACCGGACCGAATGGTGAGGCAGGTGTAAATGCCAATACGATTACACTGACAGATGATGAGATTGCTAAAGTAAAAGCAGGAAATTATACAGCAGCTATCTGTATGCATTACGGCGGAAATGACTGGTCTACTTCTCAGATTGCCGGACTTACAGATGAATTCAATAAACTCGGGATCAAAATTGTCGCAACAACGGATGCAAACTTCAGTGCCGAGCAGCAGGTTTCTGATATTGAAACAGTTATGGCAAAGAATCCTAATATCATCGTTTCTATTCCGACAGATGCAACCGCAACTGTAGATGCTTATCAGAAGGCAGCAGATGCAGGCATTAAGCTGGTCTTCATGGACAATGTACCGAAGGGCTTTACTGCTGGAAAGAACTACGTAAGCTGCGTTTCTGCTGATAACTATGGAAATGGTATGGCAGCTGCAAAATTACTGGCAGAATCCCTTGGCGGAAAAGGGAAAATCGGAACTATTTATTATGATGTAGACTTTTTTGTTACAAACCAGAGATACAAAGGTTTTAAAGATGAACTTGCAGCAGAATATCCGGATGTCAAGATCGTTGATGAAGAAGGATTTACGGATGTCAATTCCTGCAATGTCCAGGCAGATGCAATGCTGACGGCGCATCCGGATGTGCAGGGAATCTGGGCACATTGGGATGTCGCTTGCGAAGGCCTTCTTTCTTCTATCAAGGCAGCAAACCGTACGGACATCAAAGTTTCTACCTGTGATCTTGGAAACAATATTGCAAAAGAAATTGCTTTAGGAAACGTAGTAGGTTTAGGGGCACAGATGCCTTATGATCAGGGTGTTGCGGAAGCAAAACTTGCAGCGTATGCAATGCTTGGAAAAGAAGCACCGGCATATGTTGTTGCACCGGCTATGAGCGTAGATAAGAGCAACATCGCCGATGCTTATAAGGCAGTTTATCATATCGATCCTCCGGATTGGCTGAATGCAGCATTAAAGGGCCAGGATGTGTCAATTGCTTCCTGATCTGGGACAATTAATTTTCAAAAGATTATAAAGGTAAATGATGAGATGATAGGTCGGTTTATTTTTCCGGCCTATCATCATTAAAGAGGCAAGCTATAGGAGTGAACATGAGCCAGGTTATTTTGGAAATGAAAAACATCAATAAAGCATTCGGTGTTCCGGTACTTAAAGATGTGAATTTTTCTCTGCAGCAGGGTGAGGTTCATGCGCTGGTTGGCGGAAACGGTGCCGGAAAGTCAACACTGATGAAAATTATGACCGGCGTCTATAAAAAAGACTCCGGAGACATACTTGTAAATGGAGAAGCAGTTGATTTCCATACAATCCATGATGCAAACAGAAAAGGAATCGGGATGATTTTCCAGGAAATGTCGCTGGTTCCGACGATGACAGTGGCAGAAAACATATTTCTTGGAGAGGAAATCGTAAAAAAAGGAATGCGCTGCACAGCTGAAATGAATAAAAAAGCAAAGGCTGTGCTTCAAAGATTGAATATAGATATTGATCCGACCGTTAAAGTGGAGTCTTTAAGTGTCGGGTTGAGTCAAATGGTTGAAATTGCAAAAGCAATTTCAAGAGACGCTAAAATTCTGGTTTTTGATGAACCGACAGCTTCACTTTCTTCTCAGGAAACAGAAAAACTTTTTGAAATGATCCGGGACCTGAAGAGCAAAGGTGTTTCGATGGTTTATATATCCCATAGAATGAATGAAATTCTCAGCATCGCTGATTCTATTACGATTCTTCGTGACGGATGCGTGGTATTTAACGGTGCAGCAAAGGGAATGACCCTGAATGATATTATCCGTTATATGCTCGGCAGCAGCGAAGCCCAGAATAAATTTTCGTGGGTAGACCGGCAGTATGATGAAAACGGCGAAGACCTTCTGACGGTAAAAAACCTGAAGATTAGCGATAAAGAAAATGATATCAGCTTTTCTCTGAAAAAAGGAGAGATTCTGGGATTTGCAGGACTGATGGGAAGCGGCAGAACTGAAATTGTCGAAACACTTTTCGGACTTCGCCCAAAACACGGAGGCGAAATTCTGCTGCATGGCAAGCAAATCAATATTTCATCCAGTAAACAGGCTGTACGTGCAGGCTTTGCCCTGATTCCGGAAGACCGGAGAAAACAGGGGCTTGTCCTTATCCATTCTGTTAAGGAAAATGCAATCCTTCCAATGATTTCAAAACTGACAAAACATGGTCTTGTTGATGAAAAAAAAGCCAATCGTGTTGTAAACGAAAACGTTAAAGAACTGAATATCCGTACAGAAGGAATCAATAAAAGAATCAATCTTCTTTCCGGTGGTAATCAGCAGAAAGTTGTTATTGGCAAGTGGATCAATGTAGGCGCAGATGTCATGATGCTGGACGAACCGACAGCGGGCGTTGATATCGGTGCGAAAGCGGAAATTCTGGATATCGTGAGGAAATTTGCTGACAGCGGTAAGGGCGTTATCTTTATTTCTTCTGAACTTCAGGAACTGATGGCAACCTGTGACAAGATTATTGTTTTAAAGGATGGCAAGATAACGGGAGAGCTGAACCGAAAAGATATTCAGGCGGAGGAGGAATTACAGTATGCAATCCAGCAGTAAATTGAAATCCCTTCAGTGGGACAAGTACATGGTTTATATCATTTTCGTAGTCGTGTTCCTTTTCTTCAGCATTTTTCTAAGGGACGAAGGATTCCTTTCTCCGACGAACCTGCTGAATATTCTTGTTCAAACAGCAATGATATCTGTTATGGCAGTAGCCGGTACGTTTGTTATGGCCTGTGGACAGATTGACCTGACTGTCGGTGCGATTACAGCAATGGTTGCAATGTTCGTATCTCTTATCTTACGAACAACGAACAGTATTTTCCTGGCGCTGATTGTGGCAATCGGTTTTGGCGTGCTTGTAGGATTAGCAAATGGTCTCCTGGTTACAAAACTTGGACTTCCGGCATTCCTTGCAACTTTGGGCATGATGGAAATTGTCCGCGGAGCTGCTATGTGGATTACAAATACTTCTGCAGTCCCGATTGATAACACGCTTTATTGCACAGTTTTTGGTATTGGCCACATTGGACCGGTTTCAGTTCTGATTTTATGGACAATCGCATTTTATATTGTTGGTTTTATTCTGTTTAACAGAATGCCTTTTGGACGTTATGTCCTTGCAACAGGCGGAAATGAAACTTCTGCAAAATACAGCGGTATTAACACAAATAAAATCAAAATCATTGCTTTTATGATGTCAGGCGGTTTTGCAGCTTTTGCAGGACTCATGTATTCGGCAAGAATGCAGGCAGGGCGGTATTCCTATGGAAACGGTGATGAGATGTCTGTTATCGCTTCGGTTGTTTTGGGCGGTACGTCAATGGCAGGCGGTACAGGTTCTGTTATCGGAGCATTAGTTGGCTCTATTTTGATGGGTATGATCAACAATGCCTTGATTCTTGCGAATCTGAGCTCAGCACAGCAGACAATGGTTAAAGGCGCAATTATTATTTTGGCGGTTGCACTCAGTAACTTTGCACAGAAGTTTAAGCGTCAGAACTAAACATAAAATAATAAATCTATTGTAGGAGGGCATCATGGGAAAATTAAATGTAGGACTTGTAGGCGCTGGTTTTATGGGAAAGGCTCACGTTGTTGCGTATTCAAATCTTCCGAAACTCTTTTGGCCGTCACCGGCGATGCCGGTCATGAAGACAATCTGCGATATTGAGCCGTCTATCGCAGAAGATGCAAAAGAAAGATTCGGTTTTGAGAAATGCTGCACAGACTGGCATGACATTGTAAATGATCCTGAAATCGATGCAGTCAGCATCTGCACCCCGAATAACGCACATGCGGAATGTGCAATTGCAGCTTTAAAAGCAGGCAAGCATGTTCTTTGCGAGAAACCGATTGCAGCTTCTTTAGAAGATGCAAAGCGCATGGCGCAGGAAGCGGCAAAAGCTGCTAAAAAGGGTATCATCAGTATGAATTCTTATCAGTACAGAAGAGTACCTGCTGTCGTTCTTGCTAAAAAATATATTGATGAAGGTTCAATCGGTCAGATTCTCAATGTAAGATGTACCTATCTTCAGAGCTGGTCAGCAGATCCGAATTCTCCGCTTTCCTGGAGATTCCAGAAGGCAACAGCCGGTGCCGGGACACTTGGAGATATTGCTTCCCATGTTATCGATATTGCACAGTATCTTGCCGGAGATATTTCAGAAGTAGTTTCTTTCATGGAGACATATATCAAAGACAGGCCGGTTCAGGAAGGCGGCGTTGATCTTCTTGGGACAGTGAAACTGGATAAGAATGCCAAGAGAAAGAAAGTTGATGTTGATGATGAAGAATCTTTCCTTGTAAAATTTAAGAGCGGAGCTGTCGGCAGCATAGAAGCGACCCGTAATGCATGGGGACGTAATAACTTCATTACGATCGAACTTCACGGTACAGAAGGCAGTATCTATTTCAACTATGAAAGACTTAACGAACTTCAGGTCTGCTGGGCAAAAGATCCGGATGATCGCAGAGGTTTCAAGACAATCTATACCGGACCGGCGCATTTCTATGGTGAAGTGACCTGGAATATCCCGGGCATGAACATCGGTTATGGCGAACTGAAGACAATTGATATTTACGAATTCTGCAATGCTATTAAAACGGGCGTGCAGCCTTCCACAAGCTTTGAAGAAGGTTACAAGGTTGAAAGAGTCTGCAATGCTGTTGCAAAATCTGCAGTTTCGAAAAAATGGGAAAAAGTTGCAGTAAAGTAAATCTGAATCGTAAATCCTCTTTTGATTGTTTTTCCTCTTATGGCATAACTGCACTGTCAGTTATGCCATTTATAATGAATCGCATAAGAAAAAAAGATGAAGAATAAGATAATCATAACAGAAGAATATAAAACTTTTTTGAAAGAGTTCATTTTGCTCTTTCTGCCGCTTGTTCTACAAAATATGATTACCTTAAGTGTTAATCTTGCAGATAATGTTATGCTTGGCCGATACAGTGAAGCAGCGTTGGCCGGTGTTACTGCTGTTAACCAGATCCAATTCATTTATCAGCAGATTCTGGTAGGTGTCGGGGACGGGCTGGTCATTATAGCCGCACAATATTGGGGTAAAAGGCAAACGGGGAAAATCATGGCAGTTTCATCAGCAGCGATGAGATTTTCAGTTGTTGTCATGGCTGCCTTTTTTTGCATTCTGTCTGTATTCCCCGAAGAACTGACAAGGCTGTTTTCTCCGGACAGAGCAATTATTGCGGAAGGAGTCGCTTATCTCTCCATTGTTAAATATACCTATCTTATTTTCGGTTTTACAAGTGTTCTTCTTGCGACACTTCGAAGCATGAAGATTGTCAGTATTGCCTTGGTTCTGTCTACTGCCGCATTTGCCATTAATGTATTTTTAAACTGGATTTTGATATACGGTAACCTCGGAGCTTCTGCCATGGGCGCTAAAGGCGCTGCAATAGCGACCTTGATTGCACGAGTCGCCGAACTTATCATTTTGCTTTTTTATATTATAAAAAAAGGTGGGCTGCTGAAGGTTTCACTGAAAAGTTTTTTTCATATCAACAAAGATATCTCCAAGGATTACTTTAGAATCTGTCTTCCGGTCATCTTCATGCAGAGCCTTTGGGGATTAAACAATGCGGTTCAGACTGCCATATTAGGGCAGACATCAAGTGCCGCAATCACGGCAAACAGTATGGCATCCAATCTTTTTCTTCTTGTGAAAATCGGAGCTGTCGGCGCTGCTTCAGCGGCAAATGTCATGATCGGTCATGCAATCGGTATGGGAAATATCCCTGAAGTAAAAAAGGATGCGAAAAGGTTCCAGATTATTTTCCTGGTGATTGGTCTGTTAAGTACCCTTATTCTTTTTGTATTGATTGAGCCGATCCTTTCTCTTTATTCATTCAGCAGAGAGAGTGCAGACCTTTCAAGACAGTTTCTCTATATATTGTGCTTTGTGATATTTGGAATGTCTTATCAGATGCCAGTCAATGCCGGGATTATCAAGGGCAGCGGCGATATGAAATACTTCGTGAAGCTGGATTTAATCAGTATCTGGGGAATCGTTATACCGGTTTCATTTTTACTGGCATTTGTTGCAAAAGCACCGCCGGTCGTTGTTGTTGCTTCTCTTAATGCAGATCAGATATTCAAATGTCTGCCGGCATTTATTAAGGTGAATTATGGCAGCTGGATTAAGAAACTGACGAGGGATGAAGCTTAAAAGCAAAAAAACAGCATCTGTTCTTCCCCCGCTCCTGATTGAATACCAGACGGAAACATGGTATATTTTCTGTATTGGCATCATCAAAGGAGGGGAAATTTGATGAAGAAAATCTTATGTACCTTGATGCTGGTGGTTTCCATGATCTGCGGGACGGTCTGTGTCCAGGCGGGCACGCCCGCATCTCTTCTGCAGAACTCTTCCATTCAAAATATTCACCGGCTTGGCGGCGCCACACGGTATGATACAGCCGAGGCGATTGCCAAAGAAGCATTTCCGGGCGGAGCAAAGGAAATCATTCTTGTTTCCGGCGATAAATTCCCGGACGCGCTTTCTGCGGCCGGTTTTGCGGGTGTGAAAAAATGTCCGGTTCTTATCACAAAATCCTCAGAACTTTCTTCCCAGACCAAAGACTTGATCGTAAAATGGGGTGTCAGAAAAGTAACTATTCTGGGAAACACGAAGTCCGTATCGGCAGCTGTTGAAAATGTGCTGATGACGGACTGTGCAGTTCCGTCAGACGGTATAACAAGAACGTTCGGTCCCAACCGGTATGCGACGGCTGAGGCAGTTGCGGAAACCGGTGTTTTCCAAAAATCAGGCGCATGCATCGTGACATCCGGCATCAAGGCGGCCGATGCGCTTTCCATTTCTCCCTGGGCTTATAAAAACGGCTGGCCGATTTTTCTGGCTGACGGAAAAGGCAATCTAAGTGAAAAATCGCTTTCCATGGCAAATGCATACAGCAGGGTTTATGTACTGGGAACGGAAAGCACGGTAAATGCCCAGACTTATGCGAAGTTAAAGAATGCCGAGCGCATTGCAGGGAAAAACAGATACGCAACGTCGGCAGCGATTGCGGAAAAATTCTCGAACGGATATAACAACAGTATTTTTGCTTCCGGAAGAGACGACCATTTCCCGGATCCTCTCGTCGGCGGCATGCTGGGCGGAACCAAAGGCGTGCCGATTATCCTGGCGGACGGTCTTTCCGGTGCCTGGATCGACCTTGCGGCCGGCAGTGCATTCAGCGGAGTAACGGATATCTATGTGCTGGGAGGAGAAGCGGCCGTACCGAAAACGACGGTCAGCGCAATCAGGGGAATAAAGTTCGGCGGCATCGTTAAACTTGCAGCCGGGACAAACAATAAAGTTGACCTGAATGCCAATGGCAGCCAGGATACGATCCGCTATACAGTCAGGCAGCAGGGAGATCGTCTTTCATCCTATACACTGAACGTGAACGGGACCGTTTCGACGACCAGCTTTGACAGGGGACTGTCTGTGTCCAGGTGCGATGTGTATGCGGCAGACATTAACATTTCTGACGGCTATAAGAACCTTATCGTTTTTTCCAACGGACAGGACGATATGAACGGCATTGACGTTTTCGCCTATAACGACAAAGGCATCTATCAGGTTGATAAAACCGAAGAGCCCATGTACAGCGGGTTATTTGTATTCCTGCCGGCAAGGATCAACGGAAGCGGCGCGTTTTCCTTTACGGCAGCTTTTGGCTTTATCATTAAAAACGTCAACCGAGCAGATATAGTCCCGCTTTGCCTGAACAATGCTTTTGTCGACGGTCTGAAGATCACGCCGGTAGGCACGGCGGGCGGAACGCTGAAATCTAAAAATAATATTTTCTATTTTGTGCCGGGCGTCAGGATTTCCATGATCAAAAGCATCCCGCTGTATTCTGATTCCGGATGCACGAAAAAGAGTGGTTCCCTGGCCTCCGGCGCAGCCGTTTCCATAACCGGCTGCCAGGTTCCGAACATGGGCGGATACAATCTCCGTGTTTCATCAGGCGGCCGGAACGGCTGGGTCAGCCGCAGAGATCTAAGTAAAAAGACCGTACTTAACTACCAGGGAGTCAACTGACAGGCAGGTACTATGACGGACAGAATGCAGCCTCTTTACGAGGATAATTCAGAAAATGCACGCATCTTTGCTCCTGACGCGCTGGATATTCCCGACTTCTGCGACATGGACCAGTTTGAGCAGATGATGAAGAATTGGGCTGCTTCAACCGGTCTTGCGACGGTTGCGGTCGGCAGGGACGGAAAATATATCAGCGGCAGCTACAATTTTACGGACTTCTGTCAGAACCTGACCAGAAAGAGCCCGGAAGGGCTGCGGCGCTGCATCGAATGCGACCGGAAAGGGAAAGGCACGTATCTGTGCCATGCCGGACTTGTTGATTTTGCGTCGCCGATCACGCTGGATGACGGCAGGGTGCTGGGAAGCATCATCGGCGGGCAGGTCCTGCCGGAGAAACCGGATGAGCAGCAGTACCGTGCAACGGCGCGGGAACTGGGAATCGACGAAGAACAATACATCTGCGCCCTGCGAAAGGTCAATATCCGGACGCGTGAGGAAATCCGGGCGGCGGCTTCCCTTCTTTCGGACGTTGTGAACATGTTTGTCCGGACAAGCTATGCGGCGCGTGCCAGTGCGGCATCCCTGACGGAAAAAGCAGGCATCATCCTGTCGCTCGGCAGGATCTATTTCTGCGATTACGACATCAATCTCGACAGCGATACCTTCCTGGAACTGGATGCAGAACCTGCTGTCCATGATTACATCGGGCATACGGGGAAGGCATCGGAACTGCCGGAAGATCTGTGCAGTCTTTTTGTCGCGGACGAGTTCCGGGAAGATTTCCTTTCTTTTGCGGATCCGCTGACGCTGAAGGAACGCATGGACGGCAAGCAGAGCATCACGCATGAGTTCATTTCCCGGGATAACCGGTGGTGCAGAGCGATTCAGATTGCCGTGAACCGAGATCGGGAAGGCGTGATCCGCCAGGTGGTTTTTGCCCTGCAGGACATCCAGGAGGAAAAGAAAAAGGAGCATGAGATCCGCATCGCGCTGAAGGAAGCAGCGGATGAAGCGAACCGCGCAAACCGCGCGAAAACAGATTTCCTGTCCCGGATCAGCCACGATATCCGGACCCCGCTCAACGGCATCATCGGCATGACCTATCTTGCGGGGAAAGAGAAGAATCCGCCGCGGACGACGGAATGTCTGGCAAAAATCGATACATCCTCCAAGTTTCTTTTAAGCCTCATCAACGATATTCTGGATATGACAAAAGCGGAAAGCGAGAAGATTGTCCTGCATCCGGAGCCATATCCGCTTGAGGAATTTTATGAATACCTTGCATCGGTCATCCGCCCGCTCTGCCAGGAGAAGAATCAGAAGTTCAAGGTCGTCACCTGTGTGGGAAATGATTTCATTCCGGTCGTTGATAAACTCCGGATCAACCAGATCGTTTTCAATCTGCTTTCCAACGCCGTGAAATATACGCCGGAAGGCGGCACGATTACTTACCAGGCGGATATTCATCCGACAGGAAACGACGGGCAGATTGCCATGACCATGCTCGTGAAGGATACGGGAATCGGCATCAGCAAGGAGTTTCAGAAGTCGCTTTTCCTTCCCTTTACGCAGGAAGGCCGGAGCGATACCGCCCAGAACCGCGGATCCGGACTTGGCCTTGCCATCGTGAAAAAACTGGTTGATGTCATGGGCGGAACGATCCGTGTGGAAAGCAGCCTGGGAGAAGGCTCCTGCTTTACGGTCTGCCTCACGGCGGACAGTACGCAGAAAAATGCGGCTCTGCAAAAAGACGGCGCCGGACGGCAGGATGATTCAGGCAAGATGCCGGAGGGTCTCCATGCACTTCTGTGCGAGGATCATCCCCTGAACCAGGAAATTGCCCGGGCTCTTCTGGAAGAATACGGCATGCTTGTCGAGACGGCGGAAAACGGCCAGCAAGGTGTCGAGAAATTCTGGAATTCACCGAACGGTTTTTATGACGTCATCCTGATGGATATCCGCATGCCGGTCTTGAACGGCTATGAGGCGACAAGGAAGATCCGTTCCCTGGCAAGAGAAGATGCAGGAACGGTTCCCATCGTGGCCATGACGGCAGATGCTTTTTCCGATGATGTGCAGAAATGTCTGGAATCCGGCATGGATGCCCATGTCGCAAAACCGATTGATCCGGCCTTGCTGCGCCGGGTTCTGGAGGACGTCATTTCCCAGGGGAGGTAAACATGTTCCGCCAGACGGTCAGGGAAACGAAAGCAATGCCGATGGCCATGACCCAGATGATCCCTTCAACCAATGCCGTATTGGCAAGATACGGACTGCAGATGACGGCGACGGCATCGAGCAGAAAATGGAAGAGGATGGCAAGAGGGAAGAGGAGGAAGCATTTTCCTCCTCTTTTTGCTGCGAACCAGACAAGGACGGACATGGCAATCTGCGCGGTCAGAGCCGCACCGCGTTCGGCAAGACTCAGAAGGAAGAGCCACGGAGAAGTTCCGGCCAGCTGCGTGAAAGCAGCCTGTACCGTGTTCAGCGCATCGTGCATCCGTGTGTTCATCGATTCATGGTCGAAATGAAGATCTGCAATATAACGTCTCATGTTTTTTCTCCTGTCAGACAATCCGGATGATATATCGAATATTATACTATCAGATATTACCGATTGCATTTTCAATAGCGGCTTCCGCATCTTCCTGTTCCAGAATAATGTGGTTATAGACATTGATGACCACCTGGTCGGTATCCCCCATGAGTTTTGCAATCATCTTAATGGAAATGGTCGGGATCTGATAGCAGAGATGCGAGCAGTAGTTGTGCCGGAAGACGTGCGGCGTCAGGCCGACAATCTCCGTGCCGGTTGCTTTCTGCAGCGCGGCCATAATACGATCCCACATTCTGTGGAAACCGTTTTCTGTCATCTGCTTACTGCAGCGGTTATGGAAAAGATATGGGGTAAATGGTGCAAGCTCGTGAAGATATTTTTCGATAGCCGGGAAAGTGTTCCCGGGAATCGGTAGTGTACGGTAGCTGTGAACGGATTTTGGCTCTTTGAGAATCGGATGATTTTTTTCATCAAAAGCCAGGGCTTTGTCTATCTTCACGGTATGTTTTTCCAGATCGAAATCATCTGCTGTCAGAGCCAGCGCTTCTTCGCGCCGCAGGCCGCAGCCGTAAATAAGGTAAAGGAAAGCCCTGTCCACATCTGAAAGGTCAGCTTCAAAGACAGCTTTTGCTTCGGCCTCTGTCAGAGTCCGTTTTTCTGCTGCTTTATATTTTATGGGCTTGATGGAATGAATCATGTCCATTGCTGAGTTGAGGGGATAAAGGTGTTCCTGCACAGCCGAATTCATGATTTGCTTGAATGTTAGAAGAATCAGCTGCTGAGTCCTTTTCTTATTTGCATAATTATTCAGTACCATCTGTATATGAACCAGGTCGATACCGGAAAGAGGAATATTCCCGATTGTCGTAAGACATCTGTTTATGATCCTTTCATACAATTCCCTTGTTTTTACAGCACGATCAGCCTTGAATATGATCAGCCAGCGCTGCGCATATTCCATGAAAGTGTAATTGCTTTTTACGATATTCTGCCGCATTTGGACTTTTTCAGTAAATGCGATGACCTTATTTTCAAGATCTTTTGAACTTTTATCTGACCAGAGATTCTTCCGGTGTTTTTTTCCATTGCTGTCGTATGTTCCATCCCATACATAAGCGTGAAACAGACCATTCTTACCGCGTGTATATTTTGATGATGCCATGTGTTTGCCTCCGTGTTTCCGAATCCGTCAACAGTTCCTTATTCGAATATAGCAGTGGTTTATAAAAATATCAACATAAAGTTGACAAAAATAGAAACAAAGAGTATCAATAGTATTAGAAGATCCGTTTATAACAAATGTTCGCCGGATGTTCGCCAGAGAGAAAAGAAAGATACAGATGACAGAACAAGAAAGAAGGTAAGAGTATGATTACGACAGCAGTTCTGGATACACTGATTACAGCATTAATAATCTCCAGCTCTATTAAGCTGGGCTGCAGTACAATGCCGTCCGTAACGGCAAACATCATTTCGTCAGTAATTGCCGCAATGGTTCTGTTTATTAGAATTTGGGCTTTCAGGAAAATGAAACCTGTCATATTCTTCAGAATTATCTATTCAATTATCTGGACACTTGCCATTTTCCTTTGGCTTGCTACTCATCCAATCGGGGCTCTGCTGCTTCCTATCTTTGTGCTTCCGCTGATGATTCTTACGGCGGTGCTTTCTTATTTCATCCGTGAGAGGCTAAGGGACGTCTTCGATATGCTGCTCTATAAGATATGCTCCAAAAGGGCAGAGAGACGGGGTAGGGGTGTGACTAAGGGAGACTAAAGGAGACCAAAGGAGACTAAAAGAGACTAGTTGAACAGAGCAAGGCATGTTTTAGTAGAATAGGCGGAAGTGAAAGGCAGGGAATGGTCCCTGCCTTTTTCGTACGAAAAATTCAGGAGGAAAAGCAATGAAAAGAAGAAGGTTTTTAAGCGCAGTGGTTGCAGGAGTATTGGTGCTGTCACTTTTTGCCAGTAATGCGACATTTGCCGCGGCAGATACAGGAAGTCCCGGCAGCACGGATGAAAAGACGGAAACACCGACGACTCCGACAGAAACATCGGAACAGCAGAATCTTCAGACGGATACACAGGAGGATCCAGGTACCGTGACCTATGCGGCTGATCCGGAAGCAGCAGAGAATGCAGACAGCGGATCCACGATAATCAATGATGACACGGTAACAACAGATGACGTTACAAATTCAATCGTCATGGATGACGGGTCGGAGCTGACGTCGCTCATGGCAGCGCCCATGATGCTGGGTGCCTCGAATGGACAGACAGTTCAGCTGGATTACACGCATATCATCAGCTATGTAAATGATACCGGGGAAGGGAACGGCGCCCATGTCTTCCGCTTCACGACGGACGGCGTGAATTATTACTATGCCTACTGCACAAGGCCGGACATGCCGGGACCGGATCCGGGAACCTATCCGACGGTCGCGCTGACCGATCCCTTAAGGCTGAAGATCCTGTACTACGGATTCGGAGGGCCGGGAGACATCACCGGATATCTGGGCTCGCAGGATGAGCGCTATATCGTCACGCACTTCGCGATGACGTATGCAAGGTTCAGGAACTTCGACCATGTGGACTGGTCGGCGAAGAACGCGGAGGTCCGCGACCTGGTCGCGAAGATCCAGGCGCTGCCGGATGTGAAGTCCGGCGTCGACGTCGCCCTTGATAAGAATTCAGCGGATGCGGTGATGGATGGGGATATCCAGAAGTCCGGGACCTTCACGGTCACGGCCGGCGAGGGCCTGACCTACAGCGGGCTTCCTTCCCAGGTGAGCCTCGTGCTGGAGAACGGCACGGTAAATCCCGCGAACCTGAACAAGGGCGATGCCTTCCATCTGGAAGCGCCGTCGAATATCGCGCAGCTTCTGGGGACGAACGTCGTGACCATGAACATCAGGGGAACCGGCGCGACCTATCGGCTGATCCAGGAAGGCAGCCGCCAGGAGATCAACGGCCTGATCATCCAGCCGGACAGCGCGGAGACGAACCTCACGGTCACCTTCATCAATACCGGGAAGGTGAAGATGGGGAAGACCTCGGAACGTCCGGAGATCACCGACGGGAATGACTGCTATGACCTGTCCGGGGCAGTGTTCGGCATCTTCAGCGACGCGGCCTGCACAAACCAGGTCGGCAGCATGACCACGAAGGCCGACGGCTCCACGGACGACACGGAGATGGTCGCCGGCACCTATTACGTAAAAGAGACGGAAGCGCCGCTCGGCTTCTATAAGAGCGACGAGGTCTTCACGGTGGATCTCGGACCGGGGCAGACGGCGACGGTGACGCTTGCCGACAAGCCGCTTTACGACACGCTGAAGATTACGAAGAAGGACGCAAGACGGGCAGGAATCGATGAGAATCTCTCGGAACCGGAAGGCGAAGGGACGCTCGAAGGGGCGGTCTTCCTGGTCGAGTATTTCGCAGGGAAATACGACTCCGCCGATAAGCTTCCCACAGGGAAGGTGAATGACTATACGGACCATGCCTGCAAAAAGTACTGGCTGCTGAAGTCGGTTTACGACAGCGCATCCGAAGCCTACACGGTCCTGATGGACGATGCCCACAAGGCTGGAGGCGATGACTTCTATTCCTTCGACGGCAAGGTCGGGATCCCGCTCGGCACGGTCTGCATCACGGAGATCACGCCGCCGACAGGATACCTGGTCCCTACGGATCCGGTAATCGACTTCCGGACGCTGACAGCGACAAAGGGAAGCGAAGAGGTGAATGGCTATCCGGAGGAAGGCATCGACGCGATGGAGAACCCGGTCCTCGGAGGCTTCAAAATCCAGAAATGGGACAATGAGCTTCTGGAGACAACCCCGCAGGGCGATGCGACCCTTCAGGGCGCCAATATCGAGGTCACGAATGAGAGCAGCCATTCCGTCATCGTGAACGGGAAGGAATATGCCAACGGGCAGGTCTGCTTCACGGGAGTCACCGACCAGAACGGAACTTTTGAATCAGCCGCCAATGTCCTGCCTTACGGGAACTATGTCTGGAGGGAGAATGACGCGACCGACATGGACAACAACGGCGCGCCGGATGGCTATAAGAACGAAGGCCAGCTGACCGGAAGCTTTGAGATCCGGGAGGACGGGAAGATCGTCGACATGACCTCTTCCGATAAGGCTGACCGCAACAACGTAAAGAGGGGCGGCGTGGTCATCGCGAAATGGTCGCTGGAAACGGACCGCAGGGTGACGGAGACGGACCAGGTGACTGGCGGAGGAATCATCAATCCGGATATCCTCCTGAAAACTGTATCGGGTACCGCGGCCGGTGCGAAGACCGGCATATCAAAACGCCAGCTGGATGTCGCGGAAGGCACGGCGGATCCTCAGGGCTCGGCATCGTTTGCCGGGGCGGACATCGAGATCTACAACGAATCCGCGCATCACGTCCTGGTGGACGGAAAGGTCTATGAACCGGGCGAGAAGATCGCGACGGTCACGACCGATGGGAACGGATTATGGATCTCGGCGAAAGACTGGCTCCCGTACGGCACCTATAAGGCGGTGGAAGTAAAAGCGCCGCAGGGATATCTGCTGGAAGGGAATCTTGAGACGACCTTCAGCATCCGGTACGACCTTCGGCAGATCGAGGAGCTGAACCCGGACGGCATCGATGAGGACGCCCATCCGTACCACTATTTCGTGAACCTGGATAACGCGGCGGCAGGGAATATCTACAAGGCCGTGAAGTACATCGACGATGACAACCTTGCGCCGAAGGATTACACGGCGATCAAGGACCAGGTAAAGCGCGGCGACGTGAAGTTCGTGAAGATCGGGGACGGCGATTCCGACAGGCTTGCCTATGTCCCGTTCCTCATCACCTCGAAGACGACCGGCGAGAGCCACATCGTCGTGACGGACGCCAACGGCCAGGTGAACACGGCCTTCATCGAGGAGAACAGCTTGGTAAAAGATCTGGATATGCTGAATGCCTATGATTCGATCCTCGTGCCGAAGGACAAGAGCAGCTTCAACAAGAACGGCAGCCTGCTTGGCGACGTATCGCTTTACACGCTCGACCAGGCACTGCTCGACAGGTATACGGAATTCGACGCGGAACCGTCGGCCGGGGTGTGGTTCTCGGGAGAGGCGGATGTCAGCTATGAATACATGAAGCAGCTGGGATTCGTGATCAACAAGGACAAGGGAGCCCTTCCGTACGATACCTACACGCTGCAGGAGATCCAGTGCAAAAACAACAGCTGGACGGCGGAGGATGAGAAGAAGGACAGCTCCCATAAGGCGGGGACCCCGAAGTACGACCTGCAGAAGATCACCTTCAAGGTCTACAAGGACCATACGACCGTCGATCTCGGCACCATCACGGACGATATCTACACGATCAAAACGACCGCGACGGATGAACTGACCGGGAGCCATATCGCGGAAGCATCGGATAACGTCACGATCAATGATAAGGTCGAGATCTCCGGACTCATGCCGGACGACACGTACAGGCTGTATACGACGCTGGTCGACAGCGCTACCGGCGAGAACATCGTGACGAAGGACGGGGCGGTCAGCTATGTGACCGATATCAGCCAGGTAAACGGCAAGGACGTCGGCGTCACGGTTCCGATTACCTTCAATGCGGCCCAGCTTCATGACGGAGGCTCGCCTGCGGGCCACAGCGTCACGGTCGAGGAAGTGCTGAAGGACAGCAAAGGGAACACGCTGGTCAGCCATACGCTTTCGAACATGGAAGATGAGGAAGCGGAAGCCCAGACGGTGGCATTCCCGTCGGTCGACACGAAGGCGGAGGACGCCCTGACGAAGACAAACGTGACGATGGCATCCGATGACATGAAGATCACCGACAATGTCACGTACACGAACCTGACCGCCGGCAGGGACTATACGGTGACAGGTGTTCTCATGGACAAGGAAACCGGAAAGGAAGCCCTTGATGACAATGGGAACAAGGTAACAGCCGAGGCCAGGTTCCGTGCAGAGAAGAGCAGCGGGACGGTCACGGTGGCCTATGAATTCTCCGGCGTGAAACGTGCCGGAAAGACGCTGGTCTCCTTCGAGACCTTAAGCTGGAACGGACATGAGCTTGCCGTCCACAGCGACATCAACGATGACGACCAGACGGTCTATGTGCCGGCAGTCACCACGAACGCGAAGGACAAGGCAAGCGGGACACAGAAGGCGGATCCGGCAAAGGAGACGGTGATCGTCGATACGGTCACGTATTCCAACCTCTTCATCGGCAGGAACTATACGGTGAAGGGCGTCCTCATGGACAAGGATACGAAGCAGCCGCTGAAGTCGGGAGGCCAGGAAGTGACGGCGGAGATGAGCTTCAAGCCGGAGAAGGCAGATGGATCCGTCGAGCTTTCCTTCACGCTGGATACCACGGAACTTGCCGGTAAATCGGCAGTCGTCTTCGAGAAGCTTTACATGGGAGACCAGCTGGTCGCATCCGATGAGGATATCGACAACGCGGATCAGACCGTGGAAGTGAATAAGTCTGATACACCGACACCGACCGTAACGCCGACACCGACATCCACGCCGTCTGTCCCGACATCGGGCAGCACGACCACAACGAGTAAGACCACGGTAACCACGCCGTCGGCTTCAAAGACGACCACAACATACGGAGATACGGAAAAAGGTGATGGAAACATCACGACTTCGCCGGTCAAGACCGGAGATGCATCCCAGCTGCTCATCTGGATCATCATCCTGGCGGCATCCGGAAGCATCGTCTATCTCATCGCTCGGAAGGGAAAGAGAAAATAACAGTCAACCATCATATGCGGGAGGGCCGGATGGCCCTTCCGTTTTTCAAGGGAGGAAAACAAATGATCAGAAAAATGAT
>Ga0183098_10821_pt1 | contig 23728 bp, 34 predicted proteins | sample BioMet9_FD_128884 | JGI IMG/M metagenome (GOLD analysis project Ga0183098, IMG submission 128884) | Microbial communities from bioreactor (seeded with sewage sludge) at Lawrence Berkeley National Lab, California, USA - Biofuel... | ecosystem: Engineered > Bioreactor > Anaerobic > Unclassified ... | reverse complement strand
ATGCTTGTGGAGCCTATTGTAGCAAGAATATTGCCAGAGCTGTCGACTACATCAATGCTGTATAATTCGCTTGTTTCACTAAGTGGTACATCTGAGTAGTCTTTCCAAGTTCCGTCTTTTCTTGTCCGTCTTGTCCAAGAGACATTGAAAGTATTGCCATCTTTGACAACCTTACAATGACAGCCAGCCCAAGACTTTGACATAATACCTTGAGGGTTAAATGTTGCCGTCTTATATGTACTGTCTAGTATGCCCTTGTTTCTTGGTCCGACTTTCAGCAAGATATCTGAATACCAGTTGTCTGAGCTTACAGGCAAACTTGCTATTGCAGTCGTATTAATAATGACAAATCTCTCGCTTACTGCATGACCGCTTGTATACTGTTCAGTGCCAAAGCGACCACGCAAAAGACCGCTTAGCCTGTACACTCCCTCACTGATAAGTGTTGCTGTCTTATACTGTATAAGTTCATTGCCAAGCAAAGCGACATTTGCATAGTTAAGCACTTCGCTCTTTGTATGACTTTCTAATGATCCATACGGCACATTGACATCTACTGTATTGGCATTGTCCCATGACCATGGCTCTGCATTCCCTAGAGCGGTTACAGCAGTACCGATAATGCCAAGATTGGAGTTCTGTGCAATAATCTTGTAGTTGCTACCGCTGTCATAAGAGCGGTAAACATTGGCACCGAAATAGCTCTTTGCACCAGTTGCATAATATACAAAATTGTCCCCGTCAGATGTGTCTAGTGGCAACTTTGGTATATCCATGATTGCGTAAAACATTTCTGAGGGAATATTGACTATTGGTGTCGGTGTTGGGTCAACAGGTCTTGTCACCACTTGGTAAACGCCAGAATGCACATTGCAACCAGTTATCTGGTTAATGCCCGGAGAGCCGTAGTTGGTATTTTTGACAAGCACAAGCTGTCTGTCGCCATTCTTTAGCACTACCTCTGTAATGTCACCCGGCAAGAGCCAGCCATAATTATTTGATACACTAAATTTATGAGTGGTACGGCTTTCCCAAGCTTCATAAAGCCTAAGCTCTGCAACACTCTTAGCTGTGCTGTCATTCATAACAACATTGGTGCTTAGGCTTGTCTCAGTTGTCGCACCAGTAACACGCCTATATGCAGACTGTACACCGCTTTGATAGTCATTGTCGCTTGACACATAATTGATGTTGAGCCTTTTAGGCAAGTCCATGTCATGGGCGACTGTTGTCTCAAGCGGGTTGTCAGACGAAGAATTTTCGTAAGCTCCGTAGTCTGTCGAATTTATCGGGATAACATTGTTAAAATCTCTCTGTCTAAAAAGCACAATTCCTCTGCGTTCCATTCCGTCAAAAATAAGGCAAGTCCGCAAGCCGTCAATCTGTTCTTTGTATGTCTGGTCACCAGTTCTGGAAAAGCCTTCTACTGACAGACTGCTCAAGTTGGTTACATTGACATCTTGATTGATAATCAAGCCAGCGTCTGCTGAAATATCCTCAACAATGTCTTTCACATTATTGGTTAGTGACTTGACTATAAAGCTAAAAGAGGGAATGCGGTTACCGTAGTTGGTCAAGTCCATGTTCCTAAAAACAATGTAAGCCATGCCTCTGTAAGCTGGAACCTTTCCAGTACCTTCAATACCTTCCATGAAGTCGTCCGGCAGTTGGCTTTCTGTGCCTTTATATAAGCGGTAGTCAACGCTTGACAAATCAAATTCAGAGCCATCTGCAAAGACCTTGACAATGCTGTCAATTTCTCCCTCACAAATCATGATTGCGAATGAAGATGAATAGGTATATGTCTTAGTCGTTACCTTGGAACCACCGCCACCTTTGCCACCGCCTTGCGTTGATGTGGTAATGTGTTCAGTAAACTTAGTGCCCCAGATAATGTTGCCAGTAATACGGCAAGTGCCATAACACTTAGCAATGCCGGTACCAAGGGTAGCAGTCTGCAAATCAAGGTCAGACATTTTGTTTTGCTCTACTGTCTGACCGCTTGACATTGAGGATATCAAGGCATTATCAATGACAGCGCCTAACAGCCCTAAGGCAGCAGCCGTATAGGGGTTGGTTGCGAGCATTGGTAAGAATAAACTAGCCATTATTTCACCTCGTTAAACTTAAAAGCATACCTCATGCGACTTTCCCAAGTGTCGTCAAATGCTGTTACATGCACAAGTCCGACATCTTGGTCAGCATGTATAAATTTATTGTTAGGCAATACTATGCCCATGTGATGGGCAACAAAAGATTTTCTATAAGCAAATAAAATAACATCACCAGGCATTATGTCGGTGATGTTTATTTCAGTTAAATATTTCTTGCAAGTGTTATAGCACCTTTCCTCTTTCTGAAACAGGTGCCATGTAGCCGGGTAGTCAGCTTCAATAGGTACATCTGTGCCTGTCAAATTTTTGTAAACGCCACGCACGAAACCGGCACAGTCACAAGCGACACCTTTGAGAGAGGCTTGATGTTGCCATCTGGTGCCTTGCCACTCAAGAGCTTCTTTTATAATTTCATTTCTTGTCATGTTTAATCTCCCCAGTCATAAACAGCACGCTTCGGACTTTCGCCCTCTGACACAATATTGCCAGCAGTGCTGACAGGATAATTCACAGCATAATTGTTGCCCGGGGTATAAGGCTCACCACGGAAGTTGGTCAGATTATTAAATCTGCTCCTACATGTGGTAGCATTGCCATCACACCCAGCAACAATAGAAAATGTATCACCAATGCCGACATTATGAGACATAGGCAAGAAAAGCTCGACATAACCATTTGAGCTGTACTTCTTGACTTCTATCTCAGTGTCCTTGTTCAGACCAGTCAGCCAAGTAATTACGCCATAAGTAAAATAGTCTGCTTCATGGGAATTGCTGATATAAAAGCCATCTGTATCTACTGCGGTTACTGTGCCTGTCTCAGTAAATGCAGACATGGCAATCTTGCACAGTGAGGAGCCTAAATAGGTACGGCAAGACTTAGAGGTTATCTTGCCAGACTTTTGGGAATATGCCTCCATCAAGCCTCTAATCTCAGCAGTAAACTTGTTGTCACCATAATTGACTTCACCAATGGAGCCTCTGCGTAAGATAAATATATCTTCTGTCAAATCTTCATAGTTGCATAAGAACACTTCAATGTCAGCATTGTTATATAGACCGCTTCGCAAGTCCTCTGTGGTAATGCTCTCGTCAGAAATCATGCCGTCAGCGTCCAAGTTGTCTACGCTCATGTCGTCAGATGTGCTGACTGCGGTAGGTGCAAAGCCTGTCTTTGCCTTGTAAGTAACGCCATCAAGAACAATGTCGACATCATGAGAAGTGAAACCCATCACAGTGCCATCTTGCCTTGTAATTTTCCAGCACCATGCAATAGTTGTGACTGCGTCCTGTAACCATGACACAGCAGTATCAAGCTGTGCGACATTTAACAATATTGGCCAATTATCGGTGATATCTTCAAGAGTAACAAAGCAAATTTTCATTAAGTCGCCAAAGCGGAAATTGTCAGCAACCTCATTAAGATTTGCATGCCCGGAAATAATAAGACCACCCGGTGTATATACTCTCCTAATGTCTCCAAAATGAGCAAAATCACTTTGTAGGTTGAGTTCAGCCTCACCGCTAACACTTATGCCACCAGCAGTGTAAACTCGTCTTAAATCACCAAAATAAGCGTTGCTGTCAAGTTCATTAAGAGTGGCTTGTCCTGTTACTGATATACCGCCCACTGTATAAGTGCGCTTGATATCTCCATAACGGGCAATACTGCTGACATCATTAAGTGTCACTTGACCAGAAATGCTTAGTGTATACTCTGGCATAATTGCACCGCCTTAATTCTCAACATAAGATATTGAAAATAAATTTGTTCCGCTTGCCACACTGGCTTTGGCTGATATTGCTAGGAACACCAATACATTTGTACTGCCAACACCGCCTATTGAGCCACTTGTTTTACTATACATGCTAAAGCCATCAGTGGGATAGGTTGAATATCCATAGCCGGAGCAATATGTTTGCACTGCGTCTGTTATAATTCCCTGTACCTTTACATCTGTCGCAGTCTTACCGCTTTCCTCTCTCAAGCAAACAGGCAATATTGTGGTAGCATTGTAAGAATTTGAGCTACCAATGCCTTTTGAATATGCCATCAAATTTTTAAAAGTTAGAGAATTAATCTCAGTTCCGTCAGTTCCGCCTGGTGTTCCGCTTAAATATAATTTAATGCTCATACTTGAACACCTCCAATAACCATTAATTTTTGTGTGGTATCAGGAGAATTACTCTCGTCACCGCTAGCTGAAACTGTCAGCGTAAAAGTTTGATTTGTGTCGCCGACTTCTGGAAAGAACGGGAATTTATCTTCTGGAAAATTTGATGAGGTAGGATATAAATAAATTGCTTTTCCTTCGGTTGCTAACTTTAGAGCAAATTTACTTCTTTCATCGGTGCCTATTGACACAACCGCAATAACTACGCTTTTCCAAGTCTCACCACTATCAGCACGAATGCAAACAGTAATGTCCTTGCTAACTGTTACTCCAGAAGCTGGATAGAAACCATCGGCAATTAGAGGGTTAGACAAAGTGTTGCTTGATATTTCTGTGCCGTCTTTAGCACCAGCTGTACCATTCATGTAAAACCTAAGCACAATTAAACACCTCCCTTATAATCAATAACTAAGTAAGTATTGCTGTGAGCGCCATAGCTTGCCTCTTCTGGTATGTTGCACTTGATATAAAAAAGCACATTGTAGTCACCTACATAAAGTACCTCAAGCTTATCAGACCAGTTGGCACCATCTGCACTCAATTTGTATTGTGAGGCTTCTGTGCCTACTATCGTACCTTTAATGACACAAGCTGGCTTGTCTGCTGAGGCTCTAAAAGCATACATGCCAATTACAGAACCATTACGCAGACCAGACAATGATATTCTTCGTTCATTTGTTATGAGTGTGCCGTCTTGTGCATTGGCGTGAACGCTACCGCCATATATTGATAATGCATTAGCCATGATTGCCTCCTACAACAAAAGCTCAACGACAGGAATATTATCCCAGCCATAATTTTTGTAGTTCTCATAAGAGGCGGGTAGCTCATCAGTATCAAATCTGACAGGCACATCAAAGTCAAATGAAGCTATGACAGCTTGCCCTACTGCGGGAGCTGTCGGCAATGTCAGAATGCCTGTTGTAATATCAGTTTTTGAGCTTTGCACCACTGTCGGTGGATCCTCAGCAATCTGTTTTTGAATTGTCGGCACTGACAATGTTGTGTCTGCAATAGTTTTTAAATATGCTGTAACAGTACCAGCAATAGGCTTGCTAATCTTCCTGTAAGTCGCAAGGTCAAGCTCCTGGTCCACATATATTTTTCTTAGCTGAAATGCACATGTTGACCCATCACCAAAGCCTAAAAATTGGTATTCTGCTGAGTGGTCTAGCCAGTCATAGAACCTAAAGCCGTAACCTTTGCCTTTCCTCAAGATAAAAAAATTAAGAAGCAGTTTAAAGTCTGCTTCTTTTTTTATGCCCATTGACAAGTTTCCTGTATGCTTTGGGTAAGACCAATTAATATTTCTCTGCTCGCCCTTGCTGGGCATTGTTACAACATCTGTGCTGAATGTAGGGCCAAAATTAGAGGAGTAAGAAATGCCTCGGTCAAATTCTACTTCATGAAAGCCGTTGCTCATTTTTTACCCCTCCTCATTGCCACACTTAATTGTGAGCCTATCTGTGCTCTGGAATATTTGAAGCTGTCGGCATTAGGTGTATTGACTGTCATGTAGACATTGCCACCATTGCCACCGCCCATAGCTTCTCTAAGCTGTTTGTTGCTGTAAATACGGCTCGGTGTTGCTGTGTCTTGCACTTCAATACCTTGCTCGCCGATTACCTTTAAGCCTGCTGGAGCATATCCTCCGCCGGCAAACGAACCTATGCTAATTCCACTGCCTAAGTAGTTTATGCCAGAGCCAAAGCTAGAGCTGAGTAAAGAGCTTGAATAGCTAGAGCCAGATACACTAATTCCTCCATTGGCATAGCTAATTCCTCCACCACCCATGCCAAGATTGCCAAAAAGATTGCCAAGAGAATTGTTCAGCGGTTTGAGTATCGCATTCGTCATAGCAATTTGAACAATCAAATTGACTACACTGTTGGCTACATTTTTCCAAAGGTCAATTATTCTGTCGCCTAGACTTTCCTCTCCGCCTATCCAGTTTTGCATGCTAGAAAGAATGCTGTCATCAATGCTCTTAGACATGTCGGTCATCATGCCGGCAAAATTATAGGTCTGGTTTTTCAGCTCATTAGCTGCCACAGTCCAAGAAGTGTTAAGAGACTTGCTTGCTATCTCGTCCTGTTGCTGAATAAGCTCTGCATACTTCTTTCTTAGCTCTAATCTTTGCTCCTCAGAGAGCTTGTCATTTGCTAACTTGTCCTCAAGATTTGCCTTGTAGCTCTCCAGCTCTTTAGACTGCAACTTATTAATCTCACTGACATTTTTCTCATGTGCCATCAGTTCGACATCAAGCTCATCCATAGTAAGTTCATGACGCTTGTTAATTCTTTCTCTGTCAATCTTCTCAAGGGACAGAGCCTCATATTGTGCAAGCTTTTCATTTTGAGAGCTTACATCAATGCCAAGCGTCTTGGCATTGTCTAATACTTTCTGCCAGCTTGCTACTTGATTTTTGAGCTTGTCATCTGCTTTCTCGCCTTGCAGACCAGCTAAGCCAGTGTCAACCTTGGAGCCGACTTCCATTGCCTTGGTAAGAGCATTGTTATATTGCTGTTGCTTCTTTTCCTGTGCCTTGTTGATTGCATTGGATATTGAAGCAAGTCCTTTTGTGCCTTGGTTAGAGTAAGCACTGGTCTCAATAATGTAAGCAATACTGTTAGCCATGTCCTCAGGTGCAACATCTGACTTCTCATAAACGCCCTTGTGTGAAAGGCCGTTTTGAATTGTGCCCCCGCTTTCGGTTTTCATGACTGCATGACCTTCTGGGTCTCCACTGCCAAAATCACCGACTAGGACATCACCCGGCTTTGCAGTATAAGCATTCGGGTCACGCAGTAAATGCGTTTGTGTGGCGATTTCTTTCAGTTGGCTAGTGTTATATACCCCAGCGAACGGAGTGCCGTCTAAAGCCAAACCTACGCTATATACGCACCCAGTATCAGTTGCACCCCAAGTCTTTGGGTCAAGTTCTTGCAAATAGAAAGGAATAACACCAATCTGGGCACGCATTTTGTCTACTAGGTTGTTAGTTTTTTCAAGTTGCTCTTTGACAGTCTTGTCACTAAGACCTTTCGTGCTGTCAACATAAGTCCTTTGCATGCCAGTCTGTGTCTTTGCTTCTGTCTCATAGGCTGGTGTGCCATATTTCATATTGCCGGGGTCGTTAGGGTCAACCTTAAAATCTTCACTCATTGCTTGCAGTGCTGTCAGTCCGGCATAAAAGCCACCACCGCCTGGCATTATCAACAGCAAAGATTTGAGACTGTCTGATATCTTGATGTTACCAAAACCAGCAATTATATTTTTGAACCATTGTGCCTGTTCACAAGACTTTGCAATGCCATTTGACAAGAATTTAAAGGCACTGTACATAGCCTCTATACTATCAATGGAATCTGTCATGCTCTTGGATATTCCGTTAATGGTATCTTTTAAGGCATTGCCAGATTTGCTGTTGGCATTAAAGCCGTCAGTGATTTCAAGGGCAAGGTTAATAAGCTTGTCCATGACAGGCAAAAGACCTATGCCTATGGTATTCCACAAGCCATTTAAAACTTCATCAAAAAGTCTGCCTCTCTGTTCAACCTCTTCAAAGCCGTTGGCTACATCTCCGTTCATAATCATGCCGGCAGCTTGTAGTCTGTCTGTCCAGTTCTGAATTGTGCTGTCAGAAGCGTCAAGTATCTTTTTCATGCGGGTGCCAGAACGCCCAAAAATTTCCATTTCCATAGCGGTCTTTTCAGCACCATCTGCCATTTGCTGGTGACGAATACGGATATTATTATAAATATCCTCAGCCTTTAAAAGTTGACCATTGGTGTCTGTGATGGCAATGCCCCACTTGGTAAACTTGTCGGTACTAACACCGACATCAACGCCAATCTTTTGAATTTTCTCATAGGCAGTGTTAGCATTTCTGCTCATAAGAGACATTGACTGTCCCATCTCTGAGGCAGACATGCCAATTACCTTGCCGACTTCAATAAACTGGCTTGCGACTTCTCCTGTCATGCCAGTCTTATTGCTCATGTCATTAATTGACTGAGCAAAGTCGGAAGATGTTTGCCATGCACTGGTGCCCAGCTTTATAAGTGCGGTGGTAAGAGCTGCCACAGTTGCAACAGCACCAATAACAGGACCAGCGGAAAAAGAACGGACAGCAGTTGAGGCTGCTCCCATTCCGGGAACAAGGTCACCTGTTGCTTTGCTCATGTCCTTTAAGCCTTTTGTCAGTTCTCCCCATGTAGTAGTTGTACTCTTGGGTGCTGTTTCAACAGCCTTGTTGACATTCTCGGCTGCCTGTTTCAGTTTGTTAGTACGCTCCAATACCACTGAGGCTTTTTCCTTAATGATATTGCCCGCACTATCAACCTTGTGAGCCAAGCCATCAAAGCCTGTTGCAATCTTTGTGAGTTCGGGGGTAATATTGTCCTTGCCCTCAATCACCACGCTTACTTTTTCGTCAGCCATTTATTTCACCACCATTTGTGAACGCCACTTATCAAGGGCGCAATCTTCCATTGCTCTTATATATCTAAGATGTGCCGGACATACAGACACGCCATAAGCCTCGAAAATGCTCAATACGGAATTATAATCAAGTGCATACACAACTGACTGCATACCTCCAGTAAAACGCCACTGAGAGCATGCTGTGAGCCATGCTTGCCAAAATTGGCGCAGATAATAGGGTACTTCCGGCATTCGGTCTGGACACTTCTCACATTGCTTGTCCTCACAAGCAATAGCACAGTATCTGCCCCTGTCGGCAAGCACCCACTTCCACGCCAGTATTATTTTTTTTCGTCAAGTTTTCTGCCGTAAGTAATGTAATAAATCTTACTGGCAAGTTCCAGACATTCGTTATACGGAAAAGGTCCGAAGTCAAAATCTGGATAAACAGTTTTTAAAATCAAGTCAGACATTTCAACGCCCATGCGGTATGTTGCCTTGTCCATAAACATTGTGTCCATGCCTTTTTGCCTCAGCATGGCAATCTCTGCTTGTGTCATACTGCGAAGCGGGGGAAGCACTAAATGGCTTTCCCCTTTCTCAGCATTCATAACTTTTTCGTCACTCATGTTTTTACCCTCCTAAAAAAATTAGTAGCTTGCAACATCATTAATCAGTGTTGCAATGACAGCACTCTTGTTGGTATCACTCTCATAAAATGCACGCCAGTTGCAATCACAAAGCACGCCAGCCTTGCCTTGAATAGCCGGAGAGCTTTGCTCATAGATAATCTCAGGGAACAGCAAAGACAGGGAATGAGTACCCTTGGTATAAAGCAACTTAAATTTTGCCTTAGTGCCGTTCTTTGCTTTCTCAATGTAGGTGGTACCTTTAAACAAAATGCTCATGGTGCCCTTAATATTTAAAATACTCTCGGGAATATCTCCACGAGTGCCCTCGTCGCCCACGCAATATTGCTCACCATCAAGGCCAGCGTCAATATTAATCTCACCAGTCTTAATCAGAGACACAATGCCTGTGTCGTTCTCCTCAACAGAAGCTTGGAATTGCTCTGCTCTGTCCAGCGTAACAATCTTGGCACTTGCGTCATAAGTGCTCTCTCCGATAACTTCGGTTGCACCCATGATACCAGCAGTCAAAATAGCTTCGCTGTCAGATCCAAAAGGCAACTTCAAAGAGCTGATTTTACAACCGCTGTATTTGAAATATTTGCCGATATCCAGAAAAGCTTTTTGAATAATCATGCTAGGCTGATTGTCGCCAACCTTAAAGACATGCTGATATAAACCTTCGGAGCCTTCTACCGCTGTGGTAGTAGGTGCACCGAATAAGCCTTTGAAAAGATAACCGCTAGAGCGATATCCTAAAGGCAATGCTAGTTCACCATCAACAGTTTTGTTGCCGTGCAATGGAGACACAGGGTTTCTTGTCCCAGTAATAGTACCAGGGTCATTTAGCGTCTGTGTGCAGACAACGGAATTTGTGTTAAAAGGCAAAATAATACCGCTCGCAGTAGCGGGCGGTGTTTTGAAAGCAGTCTCAAAGTCAATCATTGTCTGAGTTCTATAACCTCTTGCTTGCTCAGTCATTTTATTACCTCCTATAAGGTTCTTTTGCTCCACTTGGCAGTCAAAGCCATGAAGGAGCCTAATGTCGGTCTAGCAATGTAAGGGTTGCCAGCCGTTTCATCAATTTGCACTTCCATAATCTCAATTTCTTTAACAGGCATGTCTTGACTTGCCCATTCCTCAATCTGCTCTTGCACCTTGCTCTCAAGTGCTGAAAGCTTTTCGTAGCCGGTGTCAAAGTCTTTGCCATTGTCATTGACATAGGCACCAACTTCTAGGGTCACAGTGCCCTCACCGCCATGATAAATGTTCCTATTAGTCTCATGTGAGCGACCAACATAAACAACAGTGTAGCCGTCTTTATCCATGCCGTTGCTCTCTGCCTCTGGGTAACCCATCTTAATGCAGTCAGCGACTTTCGCAGTTTTGAGATAGTCAACTATTGCCTTTAAAATTAAGTACCAAGGCATTGTCAGCACCTCGCAATCGGAATGCTTGAATAAGATTTGCCTGTTGCCTCAGTGCCTGTCAGCAGTTCCAAGGTCATGCCAGCCTCAAGGCTAGAAAGTTCAGACTTGTAAAATTTTAGCTTCGTATACCATCTGTCCTCTCCCTCTTGCCCCTTGAAGTACACACCAGTCTGACCACCAAACTTAGCAGTGCAGACATCATAGCAACACTTAGCAATGGCAAGTTGTTTGACTTTGTAAGGCATTGGCGTTGGTATGCTATCAATTCCTTTGGAGCTGTCAAAGCTTTGCACCAAGTCTATCAAATAGTCGTCAACATTCTCCAGAAATGCTGTGTTGCTGACTACTACTGACTTAATCAGTTCGTCAATAATATCATCACTCGTTAGTCTTGCCATGCTGTCACTTCCTTAATGCCATTGCTGTGGCCATTCTAAAATTTTCTTGAATTTTGCTGTCCTCTGCGATAGCTGCCTTGAACAGAAAAGGATCTCCCTTTCTGTTTTTTGGGTGCACTCGCTTAGCAAATACCCAGTGTCCATCAATCTTAAAACGCAGAGCCTTTTTATTGAGAGGATAAATGTCACCTTTGTAGTGGGCACCATTATGTACATAGGGAGCATAAGAGGCTCTATCACTATTAAGCAATATATAGCCTTTTATACTGTTGTAATCTACGGCAGTCTCAACAGACTGCTCCAACGCACCAGTACGACTGATAAATTGATGGGTATTTCTTGCCTCATGCTGAACATCTCGGACAGAGTTGAGCATTGCCAGCCTCAGAGCTGTCTTGACAAGAAAAGGGAGGCGGTTAAACTTACTGACCGCCTCTTTTAGTCCGTCAACCCTAATCTTAAAGGGTTGCATTATTTCTTTTCTCCGTCAGTCTTGTCACCTTCAACAGGCTTTTCGCCTTGTGCGGTGTTCGGCTTTGGCCCTTGCTCTTTTTTTGCTACTGCCGTAAAGACGGCATAGCCTTTCTTTTTCCATGCACCAGCGTCAGTGGCATTGACAACAACAATATCCTTATCCTTAACAAGCTTTACAGTTTTAATATCCATGTGCGTCCTCCTTATGCCTTGATAAGACGGCAAGCCATCTCAGGGGTCAAGGTCTTTACGCCATAAATCATGTCAATGGAAATGACATCTTTCTTATGGGTAATATCGTAGTCTTTCACTACTCTCAAGCCGTAGCCGTTATAGGTAGTGATGGAGGCATTGCTAGAGCCTAAAGGCAATTCGAGCGGGCAAGTTACCAGCGTGAATGCATTGCGGTAAAAGGCCATGTTCTGAATACCGCCGTCAGCCACAGTAATTACGCTATCAGCGGAAATCACAGCAGTAGTAGCGGGATAAAATGCAACAACAGCCTCATTGCTAGAAGCAGTGACAGCACCAGTAACAACATACTTAGTGTCAGAGCCAGCAACAGTGAAAATATCACCTTTCTTTAAGTCACCAGTCAAGGTGGCATTGTAAGCAGTCAAGGTGGTTGCACCGATTGCTACCTCAGCCTTAACCTTTGCAGTACCTAGAGTACCCTTGGTTGCAGTGGCAACATTCTGGTCTACATAGGTATCAAAGCCTAAAACCTTGCCCATAGCAGCCTCACGCAGAGCAGCCGTAGTGCCAGACTTTTCAGCGTTGACGATAGCGGGCAGAGTGTTGTAATCAGCTTCGGTGTCAGGGTTCATGACAAGAGAGCGGTTACCGAAAGGCACTTTGTTATTGCCAAGCACTGCACGGCAAGCAGAAATGTCTTTCAAGCTCGGAGTGGCATTCTGTGCCACATAATAGGGAATGTCTGCATACAAAGCAGTCAAGTCACTATCAACCTTCTGGGCAAATGCTTTCATAGCGGGTTCCAAAAATTGAGCAGAGAAGTCTTGCACAGTCAGTGCCAAGTCTTTGGAAGTCACAGAGAAAGATACATCTGCATGATGGTCAATAGTCAAGGTCATGCCTTGCTCAGTTGCGTCCTGCACGACAATAGCGTCCTTAAATTCTTTGGTCTCAAAAGTAGCGGGCTTTCTAATGGTGATGGTGTCGCCCACTTTCTGAAATTCCTTGGAATATTCTCTGTGAACCAAGCCAGCCATTACGCAATTTGCATTCAGTTGGTATAAAGCTTCTTTAGCAATAATGCTAGGGGTTAATAAAGTGTTTGCCATAATTTTTTAATCTCCTTTTTATTTGTTTTCAGCGTCACGGGCCTTAAAGTAATCAGCCTCGGACATTCTCTCATAATCGGGTGTATTGCCACCTTGAGGCGGTGTCGTGCCACCGCCAGCATTGCCGTTGTTAGTTACTGCCCAAGGGTTTGCCTTGAGATATTCGCTAACTCCGTCCTTAATGCTCAATTCTTTGTCACCATTTTTGTAGGACAGCGTGCCGTCCTCTTTGGCGACTATATTAGCCAATAGAATTTTCGTCAGCTCAGTAGGGCTAACAGCCTTGCCATCAGTTAAAGCCTTGACCAGCTCTGTTTGCTTCTGGCTATCCAGCCTCTTATTTTCTGCCTCAGTAGCTTTCTTTTGCTCGTCCTCATATTTCTTAGTGAGGTCGGCAAGGTCTGTCTCCAGCTTGGACAACTTTGTCAGCACATCACCAGGGTTTTGATTTTCAGACTTAAACTTGGCAATCAAGTCACTAAGATTTTTAATCTCGTCACTCATGGTGCCTTTGTCTCCATCAATGCCCAGTTGCTTTAAAATGTCCTCTTTAGCAATTCTGTTTGTCTTTGCTTCATTCCGTAGCTTTGTTGCCTCCGCTTTGAAAGCAGCCAGAATGTCAGCACCTCCGTCCAACTTTTGTAGAGCTTCGTAAGCCTGTTCTATTGTCATTGTCATATCCATGACCTCTTTCCGCCCCTCCGGGCAATTATTTATTTAACAGCCTCCGCTGTATAAATCACTTGGTTGCGGGAGCTGGAATCGAACCAGCGTAGTCTTGGGTATGAACCAAGTGAGGAGCCTCTCCTCAACCCCGCAATAAAAACCGCCTCTGTAACAGAGACGGCAGTAGCAGTACGCTAAGTACCACTGTTTTACTATTTATTTAGTCGGCTCTGCGGGTTTGCAAAGCCGTTGTAGCTGTGAGCATAAGGTTCCCACAAGCCTGTGCGTTCAAAGACATCATTGCCAACTATGCCCAAGATGTACTCTCTTTGCGGTCTGCTTTTGCTTGCAAGCCACTCAAGACCACCGACCTTGATATTGTCAACCGCCTTGGTACTGTCAACCTCATTGACATATACAGGCTCTAGCATGCACATGCAGTTAGGGTGTACTGGTATTGTTGGTACCTGGTCTTTTGGGTAAATACCGGCACCAAGACCAAAGAAATCAGCCTCAGCATACATGTCGCAAATGTCCGCAACAGGGTGCCCTGTATTAAGCACCCATCTATAAGCACTAACAAGAGGGTCATTGGCATATCTTTTAACAAAGCCATCAAAATAAGCTCTTGTGCTTTCTGTTCTTGCTATGCGTTCTGCAATGGCTCTGCTCTTTTCCTGTACTGCAACATACACAGCCTTTTCAAGATTTTTCTTTTCCACTGCCTTGCCTGTCAGCAATAGCTCTTTTAAGCTCGCCACAGCCTCTCTGGTAAGGTTTTTATAGCTGACCAGCATATTTGTATCACCTAGCAGTTTTAGCTGCCTCTGCACTGTTCTGATTGCTCTCAGCATGTCTGACAGTTCTTGCATGGACAGCTCTGTTTTATGGGCAAGCACTACCATCTGACTTAGATAGTCTGGCAAATACTGCATTTTAATGACACGACCATAGCCGTAGCCATCATACAAGGCTTGGGATATCTCACGAATTGTGGAGCCTATCTTAATCTGATCCTTGATTGTCTTGACCATTGCCTCACGCATTGCAGTAGTTGTGCCATGCAGTCTCTCAGAAAAGGTAACACCGTCACCAGTCCACGAAAGGCTCAAAGCTTTCTTGATTGCCTTGCTCTTGATGGCGTCTTGAGTAAGGCCGAGTGCGACAGCTTTTAATTGAGCTTGCTCAATGTCTGCGATAATTGTTGCACCGAAGCCACTGTCAGTGAAAGCCTTTGCAACTGCCTTTTCTGGTTTCATGCCCTTGTTGATATACTTTAAAACCAGCTTTTCCATGTCTCCGGCGTCTTGGCCATATTTTTTTGAAAACTCTTTGACTATCGTCTTGACATTCATTCACTACCACCACCGGCATTGGGGTTGGTGTTTGTATTCGTGCTATTGTAATCACCTTCCCTCAGCTTCTCCTCAAGTCTCTTGACCAGCTTGTCAACATCTTGCCCTGTCATTTCTGGGAAGTATATTGCCAGCACTCTCTTGAGTATTTCAACCTTTAAGTCATCAACCAAGTCAAGGTCAATCACTGACTGAGCTGTCTGAATTTCTGTTGCGACATCAATAATGCCAAAGTCGTCAGCATACTGCACTGAATACTGGCTGTCAGAAATGTTTTGCCACTTGCAGAATAATTCGACAATAGACTTTTCTGCCGTCTCACACCTCTTGGCAAAGGTTGACAATGTCTGGTTGACACGCTCAAAGTCCCATTTCTTGCTTTCGCCAGAGGTGTCTGCTTTTGTGCCAATGATAAAGGACAAACCGCATGCCCTGTACATGTTCTCTGTCATGCGTTTAATCTCAGCAATGAGAGTATTGGCTGGCCCATCTGGAGGAGCAATATAAGACGGAGCCGTTGTTGCTGTTCCGTCATAGGTGATTGCATTGTTGGTGCCTATCTCCAAGTCTTTTGCACTCGGGTCGGGTATGGTCAAAATGCTAAAGGTCTGATTTTTTAAAATCTCGTCAAGCCAGCTTTGCTTGTTGTACATTGCCTTTGCCATTCTTGCGAGCGGTTCCATCTCACTTGTAGGTGACTTTGTCTTTCGGCTGCCCTCTCTTGACGGGAAGTAAACAACAGGAATTGTGCCAAGACCATGGGCAACTTCTGATATAAGCTTGCCGTCCTCACTAATCTTGATACTTTGGCTGTCATATACTGTTACCCTTGTAATCTTTTTATTGTCGCCTGTTTCAATTTCTTCTTTAGTCTTTAGCATGGTCAAGTGACCGAAGCGGTCAATAGCATAGTCATCAACATACTCAGGCTCAATGATGTAAGCATAGGCAAAATTTCTGTTATTGACTGCCTGTTGCATTGTCTTGGGTGTTTCCTTGAAATTATCTACGGCAATAAAAATAGCTCCAAGGTTCTTAGACCTCAGAGCACTGTCATGCATAAACTCTCTTAGCGGTGTGCCGTTATTGTCACAGTTGTCAACAAAGTTTTGTATCATGTCACCATTGACACCCTTGCCCCAGTCTCTTATCTGGTCTTTTCTAAAGATGGGGTCAACAAGTGCATTGACAATGTTGGCATAGTAATTTTCATAAAAAGAAATTTTCTGCCTGTTTGAATAGTTTGTGTCTGTCTCTCTGGCATGCTTTATGAGATAGCCACCGGCAAGGAAACCGCCCTCGCCATAATAAGCGTCCTTTAGCAAAACATAATCTGGCATGTGAGCCTCCTAGTCTACTCTTGTAGCTGATACCCTTAGCGACTGCATGTCTCTGTCCATGCCATAACGCACAGCGTCAATGCTGTGGTCATTCTTTTTAGGGTACTCAGAAATAAAATTGCCGTCCTTGTCTCTCGCAAATTCATAATTTACAAATTCACGGTAGGTATTAGGACAGCGTTTTTTGTCTATATAAATTTTGGGCAAGTCTGACAGCCACTTGATACCATAATCACGGGAGCCGTCACTCTTGTGGCAAGCAAGCATTCTCACACTATGTGAATTGTACCAAGCTATTGTCTTAGGCTCGGCACTATCACCAGTCACATAATCATTATTGACATACGGCTTTATTTTTCTTTGTGATACTTCGTTGCTCATTCTTATGCCGTAGACCTCAGCATATATATATAAGTGTTGGTGCTTGCTATCCCAATACATTTTATTATATGCGAAAGGATCATGTGCAAAACCGAAGTCGGCACCATGCCGGATATTGTCAAAGGTCTTAATCATGTCGTCTGACATTCTCAAGTCCTCAACATTGCTAAATATGTCTCCGCCTGTGCCGGTCACTTCACCCATGTACTCATGAGCATAAAGGTCTGGTCTTTCTTTCTTGAGCTGCTCAGCCTCTAAGAGAAACTCATCACCTAGCCAAGTCTTGGGTATGTCAAGATAGTTGCTTGTAACGACAAGCCTTTGCGGTCTGTCTTGCAGTATGTCAACATTTACCCAGTTGTCACGGCTCTTGGGTGGGTTGTATGACTTAAACTGCCAGTATTTGTCACCGCCACGCAAGATTGACTGGTTGACACTACGAATTTCAGCAGGGCCAGCAAACTGGTCAAGCTCCTCATACCAGATAATACCGAAGTAGCCAAACTCTGGCTTTATTGATTTAAGGTTAGTGTTATCTGACAAGCCTAGGAATAATATCTGTTGTCCTGTCGGCTTGTATATATACGCAAAAGGGCTTCTTTTCTTTTCAAATTCATTGCTCAAGCCTAATACATTAATGCCCCAGCCAATCTGTGAATAAACAGAGTTCTTAATTGTATTGGCTACCTTACGCAGTACAATGGCATGCACAAGCGGGTTTTTCTTAATCAACAGCGGAATCTCAATGCCACCAAAAAAGGAGCTTTTAGCACTGCCACGACCACCCTTGGCTGTGTATTCACTGTGCCTGTGAGCCATAATGTCTCTGTGGGCATTCCAGAAAGGCTTAGCTATCAGTTCTGTTAGCCTTGGCATTTACTTGTCTACCTCCGGCGTCTCTGGAATATCGTCAATGATGGGTACAACCTCGTCACTATTGGGGCCTTTAATTCTCTCAAGCTCTGCCTTTATCTTTTCAATCTCTGTTTTCATTTTGGTGGTGTGTGCCAATTTCTCAAGGTTGGTAACAGTATCGTCAAAGTCTTTCTGACCAAGGTATTGCTTGCCAAGCCAGATAAGCATGCTGACATTGCCCTTGCCATTGACAGCGACAGTAAACTGTTTACGGCGTAGCGACATTTTGCCACCAGCGCTGTACTTTTTAAATACCTCCGCAAAAGTTGAATTGTAAGTGCGCTTGCACCATCTGAGTATTGTATCTTCTGAACACTGGAAAAAGTTTGCCAGCTCAGTAAGAGTGCATTGCATAAAGCACAGCTTTTCAAATTGGTCTTTGTCAATTTCAATACCAGGTCTGCCAATCTTCTTAGCCATGCTCACCACCTCACGATAACTTTATTGCTTTTTTCTTTGTAAAATCTTCCCAGCGTTTTATTATCACATCACAATAATGCTCGTCTAATTCCATAGCATAACATTTACGGCCTAATTGCTCGCAAGCCATTAATGCACTGCCACTTCCACAGAATGGGTCGTAAACTGTTTCATTTTCCCGACTGCTCGTATTAATGGCTCTGCAACACAATGCTATCGGCTTTGGCGTAGCATGACCATAAGTATTGCTTTTCTCCTCGCCATTTACTCTGTCGAATTTCCAAACATTGTTTTTTATTTCGTCAGTGTTGTTGAAATATGCACGAGTAGCATAATACTCTTTTTTAATTTCTTCATACTCTTTTTTAATTTCTTCATACTCTTTTTTAAATGCTTCTGGTTTGTTTTCTCGTGCCCATGCTTGAAATTTTTTATATACATACTCTGGCAACAATGACCACTGGCTTTTTGAAGTCCAATGGTCACGACTTAAATCGCTATGCCCAGCAATTCTTTTCATGGTTGGTATATCCCACCCGCAAAGTAATCTCTGGCTTTCTAAGTATTTTCTAATGGGTTCCCATGCTTCAAAATAATTATCTGCATTGTTATTAAAGCCTTGCACTCCAGCCATTACAAATAAACATTTTTCGTCTGCTATTGCATACATTCTAAAGCCGTCGCTATTTTCTCCTTGCCCAGAGCCTTTATCCCAAGTAATAAGATTCCTAAAGGTAACGAGATGTTTTTTTATCATTGGTTTTAATATGTTGCTGTAAATATCCATCAATGGCTCATCAATTCCCCAGCAATAAAAACTCCCGTTATCTTTTAAATGGTTAAAAGCTATGCTTATCCATTTTTTGTTAAACTCCAACAAGGCATCAAAGTTTAAGTTATCGTTAAGCACTCCGTCTTTTTCTTTTTTCATTCCGTAAGGTGGGTCTGCAAAAATTAAGTCGGCTTTATTGTTGCCTAGCAATAAATTTATAATTTCCTCTTTTGTACTGTCGCCACACATTAAGCGGTGCTCGCCTAGTTGCCATATATCTCCACGCTTTACTCTTTTAGGTATGTCAATTTCATTTTCGTCAAAATTATCTTCTTGTGTTTCTCCCTCGACTACGGGTAAAGACAAATCAAGGTCAAAGCCTAATTTGCTCATGTCAATGTCTTCTATGTCATCAAGCTCAATGTCCAGCTTAGGCAAGTCCCATGTAGCAAGTTCGCTAACTTTATTGTCAGCAAGCCTAAAAGCTTTTATTTGCTCGTCTGAGAGGTCTTTCCTCTGTATGCAAGGAAGTTGCTCAATGCCCAATTTTAAAGCAGCCTTGAGCCGAGTATGACCGCATACAATGACTTTATCCTCGTCTATTATGATGGGTTGAGTAAAGCCGAATTGCTTTATGCTTTCTAAAACACAGTCAACCGCATTGTCGTTTATTCTTGGGTTATTGCCGTATGGCTTTAGCTCACCTGTCTTGATGTACTCTATTTTAATTTTGTCCATTTGTCACCTTTTGGGCATAAAAAGAAAGCACCCGCCTTTTTATGGGTAGGTGCTTTCTTCGCCGATTTTAGAAGTTGTCAACTATGTGGGGAGAATGCCAGCAGTGTTTTCACACTTTTAACATTCTAAAGTCATTATAACACCCTAAATTTTGGGGTAAACCCCCATTGACAAAATAGCTATTTTTGACGAGGCCATATATCAATCAGCTTCGTCCTTAGTGCTACTGCAATTTCATAGGCAATAGCAAGGTTGGGTATGTGGGTGCCATTAATATATCTTGAGATTGCCCCTTGTGTCAGACCGACCATGTCAGCAAGTTTCTTTTTTTTGATGTGCTTATCTTTCAAGACCTGCTCAAGATTGCACTTATACTTTTTTACTGTCATGCTTTCTCCTCTCAATCATTGACTGTACAATGTCTTCACCCGGTTCCTTAATTTGTTTTTCTGCTCTTGTAAGCTCTTGGTCAACTTCTGACAGCTTAAAAGCTATGGGCATAATAAACAGTAAGCCAAACACTATAAAACAACCCATAATCAAAATATGGCTCATTGCTTTGCTCTCTTATCTGCCTTGGCTTGCTTTGCACCGGGGCAAGTAGACCAATGAGGCACATAACCAAAGCCAATAAATGTCTTGTCAGTTCCCTCAAGGTCGCACTTGACTGTCCTACCAGTTACAGTAACCATGGTGTGCTTATCTCCCTTGTAAAGCGAATACTTCTTATCATCACAAGGCATTGTCTTGCCGTTTATTGTCTTTACCCATCTGATTGGTGCTCCGCAGTATTTGCATTTGCTCATGTTCTATAAATCTCCTTTCGGCTGCTTGCTTATCTTCATGCAGTTTTTTTAATAAGGTCTGTGGATCTAAAAGTGTTATTGTTTTAAACCAGTCACTTGTTATAAAGTGCTCAATATTTTTCATACGGCTGATATTTTCTTGCTTAAATGGCTTGTGTAGTGCCAGCTTATAATCTTTCACAGCTTGCATTACTATGGCATGCACTAAATTGTCACAGCCTTTCTGGTCATATATCATCTGTTCTCCCTCGCTATGTTGCTTCTGGCAACCTTATCTTGAACAAAATCTAAATAAATAAATTTGCTTGAATCCTTGACAGACTTAATGTCTTTATACTCATCTGAGGCACTATCTGGTATAAGCACCTCTCTGTCCAAATCACACTCAAGTAAATCTTCAATAAGTTCTATTGCTTTCATATCTCTGACCCCCTATTGGTATTCTTTTGAAATCTTTAAGGCAAGCTGCCTAATCTTTTTCATGTTGTCAGTTATCAAACTGCGAGGTGGGCTGTCAAGATAGCAACCGCCTAGCTTTTCAAAAGCAGAAATTTTATGTATTCGCTCCTCTGCTTCTTTCACAAGGTATTTAATTACTTCAATCTCTTTTTTCCCTTTTATCTGGTACTTGTTTGTGACAACTTTTTTCATTTTTAAATCTCCTCTCACTCCAGTCAGAGCTTCTTGTCAATACTCACAATTCCCTGATTATCAATATGACATTCAGCATAAAACTTGTAGCCACCGGCAAACAATTTTTTCAGTTCCTTTGTCATGTCTATTTGCGAAAATACCTCGTTGCCAGTAATAAGCACATGACTATTATTTAAAGCTCTTTGAAATTTTAAGACCATGTTTTAATCACCTCTCACTCCATACTATGTAAATGCAAAACACTAAAAGCCAAATTGCAGTTGCTAAAAGTATGAGCATTTCTACTGGTGTAAGTTCATCTGCATGCTGAGAAAGTTGGTTAAGCTGGTATGTCAAAAACATTGGCGGAAAAGCAATAATGTACATCATAACTGCTCACCTCTTTGTGTAATTACCCAGCATGTGATTTTTTATATAGTATTCGTTTCTTTCTATCAAAGTTCGTAGATTATTATATTTTTCTTGCAGTAACAAAATTTGAAAGAATTGAATAATGCAGACAATGGTTATAAGCATGAGAATAGTTCTGTCAGTCATTTCACCACTCCTCACTATGTTTTAATACAACAAATTCTTTATTTGTTCCAACGCCCTCTCCTCTTACCTCAACAACAATTTCACAGCTATTGCAGTAACCAACAAAAACTTTTGAATTAGGTTTAAACTTTTTGAGTTCTTTTTGTAATTCTTCTACCGTCATTTGCTCACCGCCTTTGGGCAAGTGTCTTGCTTGCACCTCTTGCCATCTAGCATACAGACATAATGACTGGACACTATCTTGTCTATGATGGCATTAGGTGTGACTTCACACACTCGCCTTTCTGGTACAAATCTCTTATATAGGCATTTATCCATTTTATGCCCCCATTTCTGCTCTGATACCGCAAAGCTCCGGCAAGTTTGCTCTTGTTAATGCCTCTGCGAATGGTGGCGGTACGGCATTGCCACACCTGGCAACTTGCTCACTTTTGGGATATTCTTTTCCGTCTGCGTCAACATCTATGATGTAGTTATGCGGAAACCCTTGTGCGTCAAACAATTCCCTCGGTGCCAGCATTCTTGTCCTAATGTCAACAATGTGATAAGGCAAGCCATGCACCTTAACCAGAGCAAACCTCTCTTTTGTTGTTATGGTGTGCAATGGGTGAATAACGCTTTGCCCAATATCACAGCCATAATATTTAATCAAGAATGCTTCTACATCTTTGGTCTTGCTGTCAGCTCTAAAATCTCTTGACATGTAAGGCATTACTAGGCTGTATCTGTTAGAGCTGTCAATCACCATTAATGGCCTGTTTAAAGATTGCCCTCTTGCCTCATTACTCTTTGAGCCATGATACTGAATTATAAAAGGGTAAGCTGACTTGTAGGAAAATCTCTGCCTGTCATCAACAACAAATTTCTTAATTCCGTTTGCTATCTTATACAAAGTGTTTTCACATAACGGCTTTGTGCGTTCAAAAATTGACACACATTCAACATTGAAATCAATACACTCACTGGCAGCTCTCCAAGGTTTTAGTATTTTAGCTCTTACTGCTAAACTGTCTGGGTCTCCACAAGTTTCTTCGGGCCAAATAATTGGTTGACCATCTGACCTTGCAATCAAGAAAAATCTTTTGCGACTTGTCGGTGCACCATAATCGCATGCAGTCAGTTCTCTAAACTGTACTTTGTAGCCACAGCGTTCAAGTGCATGCACAAATCTCTTAAAGGTCTTGCCTTTGGCTTTTGGGTTAGGCTTGTCACCAATCAGAGGACCCCATGTCTGAAATTCCTCGACATTCTCCAGCATAATTACTCTAGGTCTTACCAGCTTTGCCCACTTGACGGCTACCCATGCTAGTCCTCTTATGTTCTTGCTTACTGGTTTACCGCCCTTTGCTTTTGAAAAATGTTTGCAGTCTGGAGAGAACCATGCAAGAGCTACCTTTCTGCCCTTGCATGCTTCAACTGGGTCAACTTGCCAAACATCTTCACAATAGTGCTTGCTCTCTGGGTGATTCGCCCTGTGCATTGCTATGGCTGCTGGGTCATGATTGATTGCAATGTCTACGCTTTTTCCTGTTGCCATCTCAATGCCGGTACTTGCCCCACCGCCACCGGCAAAGTTGTCAACGATTATCTCACTAAACAAGCTCATAGTTTTATCTTACCCCCATATAAAAGCCATTTTCTTTGAGCCACTTACCAGCTTTTTCTTTCGTCTGCTTGCTTATGGTCGTGATAGCAAGAGCGCTCTTGCAAAGTGCCGCCATTTGCACCTTTGGTGTCGCCTTTTCAATGCCAAGACAACACCCATAATCTTTGCAACATTTGAGAAGTGCCTTTACATCAAGATTTTCTATTGCCTTGTCTCTATCTTCCACAAAAGTACGAAAAGTAATTATATCCATCAACTTAGTTCACCTCTTCCAAATCTGCCTTGCATTTATCTTTTCCTCTGGAGTGTGCTGATTGTAACGGCACATATATTCGTCATTGCACACCTTGCCATCTTGATAGCAAATAAAAATTTGCTGTGAGTAGACTTGCTCTACTCTCTTATGCTTCTTGCTGTCTATTCTCCTAAACTTGCAATCACCCATCTACTCCACCGCCCTAATGCCGTACAATCTGCAAGCAATAGTCCTTACAAGTCGGTTCTTATTACGCAGTACAGTGTTTTCACTGATTGCCAAGTCTTTCATAATCTCGTCAATGCTTTTATTTTCAAAGTAGTAGTCTGTAATTA
>Ga0183098_10817_pt1 | contig 23996 bp, 22 predicted proteins | sample BioMet9_FD_128884 | JGI IMG/M metagenome (GOLD analysis project Ga0183098, IMG submission 128884) | Microbial communities from bioreactor (seeded with sewage sludge) at Lawrence Berkeley National Lab, California, USA - Biofuel... | ecosystem: Engineered > Bioreactor > Anaerobic > Unclassified ... | reverse complement strand
CTTCAACGGCACCGGCGCCATCTCAAACTTCGCCTATTACGACTGCCGCAGGGACCTGGGTTCGTTTGTGGAGGTATTCGCGAAGAGACCCGATCTCTGTGACTGACAACTGAATAACAGAATAACAGAATAACAACATAAAAAGGGCCTGGAGAATTTTCTCCGGGTCCTTTTTTTGTTAAGCAGCCGCAACTATTTAGTCAAATTCTGCTGATGGATTGCCGTATCGGATAAAATTGCTAAAGCTTTCTTTTTACACTTGACAAATCACACCAAAGAATATATGGTATACCAAGTTAAGAAAAGAATTTTACTTCGAGCTGTATAACAGACGTTCACAAATCGAATTCCGGAGGCGTTTATCGTATGTTCTGTTCAACGGTCAATACAAAATTCATTGGACTTTTCGGCAATCCGCTCGGCCAGAGCGCGGCGGCGTTCATGCACAACAGCGTCTACCAGGCGCTCGGTATGGACTGCTTCTACGCGCCATACGAGATAGAGAAAGACGACCTTGGCATGATCATGAAAAACCTGAGGCGTTTTCATTTCGCCGGTGCCAGCGTGACGATGCCATTCAAGGCAGTTGTTCATGAGTACCTTGACGAACTCGATGTTTCGGCACAGTGCACTCAGGTCGTGAACACGGTCGTTATCAAAGACGACGGCAAGCTGGTGGGCTACAACCGCGACGGTTCCGGCTGTGTGGAGGCTCTGCAGGCGCGTTTGGGTCTTTCAGTGCCCGATCACCGTTATCTGCTGCTTGGCGCGGGCGGCGCAGCCAGTGCCGTCTCCGCCTCCCTTGCCCAGAATGGGGCTAAAGACGTGCGCATCCTTAATATCAAAAAGGATTTCGCGATGGCAGAGCATCTCAAGGAGCGTCTTGATATGTTCTATCCCGGTGTTGCCAGCATCGGTTATCTGGATGATGAAAATATCAGAAAGGGCCTTGGCGATTGCGATGTGGTGATCCACGCTACCCGCATCGGCATGTTCCCCGATGTTAACGCTGTGCTGTTCGACACGTCCTGGTTGCGGCCCGAGCAGACTGTCTGCGATGTGGTGTACGTGCCGGCCGAGACCCGCCTGCTGCGCGAGGCCAAGGCACGCGGCTGCAAAACGATGTCTGGCCTCTGGATGAACGTGACGGTGGCGGCCTCACAGATGAAGCTTTGGTGGGGCATCGACGCTCCCACGGACTTTATGTACCAGTGTGCGGCTAACTTCCTGCGTTCGCAGGGGAGGATGCAGTAATGACGAGAAAATTTTCGCTAGTGCACCTCACGCGCATGGACTGGACGCCGCCCGAGCTTATTTACAACGCGGCACTCTGCGGCTACGATTATGTAAGCCCTCGTACGATCAACCGCGGGGCGCCTGCCGAATTGGTCTATGACCTCGCGAACGACAAGGAGCTCTTCAAGCTTACAGAACAGGCGATCAAAGATACCGGCGTCAAATTTGCCGACACCGAACTGGTGAAGATCAACGACTCGGTCAAGAATATAAACGAATTTGCGCCGGATCTCGAAGCTGCTGCCAGACTAGGCGTGCGCGACGTAACGACGAATGTATGGACGCCGAACAAGGAATTTTACACACAAAAGTTTGCCGAGCTCTGCGACCTGGCCGCGCAGTTCGAGATGACCGTGAGCCTCGAATTTGTCACCTGGTCGAATGTCAGAGATTTGAAGGAAACGCTGGCTTTGTTTAAGGCAGCCGGCCGCAAAAACGCTCGCGTCAAATTCGATCTGCTGCACACGTTCCGCTCGCGCGTGACGCTAGCTGAGATCGCGGCCTGCCCCAAAGAATTGATTGCTCCTGCTATTCACGCCTGCGACGCTGTCCCAGAAATCCCGGCTGACATTCCCTCGCTTGTAAAAACGGCTACGAAGGAACGGCTATATCTAGGCGAAGGCGGCATTTACGTGGCGGAAGCGGTGAAACTGCTGCCGGAAAGCACTATAATCGGGCTGGAGCTGCCTAACGCGGAGCGCACGCGGATGTACGGTCCTGTCGAACATGCGCGGCGCTGTCTGACAACGGCGAAGAAATATTTCGCCGATCACGGCATCATTTAAGGAGCATACAAAAAATGAGCGTAAAAAAACTTGATTTTGCCGCGCCATTTTTTAACACGGAGTTCGTAGAAAACGAAAAAGAATATTTCATAAAAGAAAATAGCCTCGTCATCAACCTCTCCAATGTTGACAAAGGCACTCTCTATGTTAATGGTATGCCGGTCTTTCCGCTCAAGGGCACGATCATCGAAAACGTGGCGCTGACCGATATAAGCAAGGCTCTGGTCGTTAAGGAGTACGACAAGGATTTCGGCGATCCTAAATTCTTCCGCGCCATCCGCGCCAAGTGGCCGACACTCTACCAGGTCTCCGGTTTTGAACGCCACAAGGGTATCCCTTATTACAAATCGCCGCAAATTACCGTAGGCGGCAATGTGCGCATAAACTTCTGCTACGCAGAACCCATGGCGCCTTCCGGCAGACATCAGACCCACACGCCTGACTTTGACGAAGTCCACGCGCAGATCCTCGGTTTTGGCAAGATGCAGAAGTTTACGGAAAACCGAGACGATACCTTCTATCAGGAAGTGATTATGGCTCCGGGCATTGTGCACGACAAATTTTACGACGAAAAGGGTTTCTACCCCTGGCACCAGTATTGCAGCATCACAGACAGCATTTATATGCCGATCGAAATAGACAGATAAACTTTTAATCAGCGAGGCAAAAACATGAAATTCAGCATATTGGCAGCGGATATTCCGCTGTCCTCAGACTTTCCGTTCCCTTTGCGCGGAAGCTTCGACAGTTGCGCCCGTTTAGCGGCTGAACTTGGCTACAACGGCATTGAGCTGCAAATACGCAATCCGCTTGATTACGACTACAAAGCGGTGCGCAAAATGCTAGATCGTTACGACATAACTGCATCCGCCGTGACCACCGGAATGAGTTACACGTTTGAAGGACACAGCATGAGCAGCCGTGATCCGCAGGTGCGTTCCCAAACGGTCGAGCGGCTTAAAAGGCAGCTTGATTTCGCGGCGGAACTTGATTCACAGATATTGATTGGTTTCTTGCGCGGCCGCATGGAACCTGGCGAGTCAAAGGAAGAATTTGAGGAGCTGCTTTCGGACAGCATGTACAAGACGCTTGAGTATGCTGAAGAAATTGGCGGCACGGTCTGTTTTGAACAAATCAATAAAAACGACGGCGACGTCTACAACACGACGGCAGAAACATTGCGTTTCATAAGAAAGTTTAATGATCCGCGTCTAGTCTACAACGCCGACACGTATCACATGGCAACGGAAGAAACGGACGTGACGGAAGCCATTAAGGAGTCAAGAGGCTATCTGACGCTATTTCACGTCTCCGATCCGGGCCGTCTGCTGCCGGACGACAAGCACTTTAACTTTTATGAGGCAGCCGCAGCACTGCGCGCGATTGATTATGAAGGCTGGGTGTCGATAGAGTGCAAACCGCTGCCAGATGGTGAAACAGTAGCGAGGCATGGAATCGAATATTTGAGGAGAGTTTTTGTTGGTCGAACTGCCAATTGTGTGTAGTCATATAAAGGACTGACTGGACCCAACGGCTGCAACACCTCTGGCGTTAACAAAACACTTTGTTTTTATATTGTGCGATGTGTCGATTGGAAAGAACGTCCCTAAAAAATCGACAACATCAATGTAGGCTCCTCCATAAGCATGACGGGGCCGAGGCTGAGCTTAGCCCCGTCTTTTTCCCAAGAACGCCGAACATGAAAACAGTTTTGCTTTGTTGGATAATTTTAAGAACATAAATCTATGAAATTTAGCCAGCTTCAATGAGTATCGTAAAATACCGAAGTTTTTTGCCGAGGTTTCTTTAACTTAATAGGGTGTTTATTGATTTGTGATAATAAATTTGAAGATTCGACTTATTGACAAATCATACCACATAAGATATGGTATACCAAGAAATAAACAACACACAATAATAAAAACGTCATTCCATCCTAAAGAAAATTACAACAGACATCATCAACAGGTTGTGTATGGTCAACAGCTGAACAGGAGGGCGCAGATGAACTTAATGAAGAAAGTTAAACAGCTTGGCATTGTAGTCAGCGACCTTGACAAAGCAATGGAGAGCTGGAATTCAGTGGGTGCGGCCGGATTTAACATGTTTAACATGAGCACATCGCAAAAGACTTGCGGGCAAGTGTTCAAAAATGGAAAACCGACAGAGATAGAGGCTAAAGTCGCTAATTTTGAGCTTGGAGACTTACAGATTGAACTCATCCAGCCTCTTGACGACAAAGGCATGTATGCAGATTTTATCAAAGAATGTGGCCCCGGCTTGCATCATATTTGTCCAGATTTAGGCGAAACTTCATATGAAGAAGCGGAGGAATTTATGAAAAAACGTTACGGCGGGCCTGTCTTCAACGGCACAGGAGTAGTGATGAAGTTCGCATATTTTGATGCCAGAAAGCAGCTTGGTTCTTTTATAGAGATTGCCACAAAAAAAGAGCAGCAATAGACAACATTTGTATTAGCTCAAAAGCCAGAGTGGCTTATGAAATTCTGTTAGCCCAAAAGTGGAATTAGCAATATGAAAGGCGCCTTTCATATTGAAGTTCCATAAATTAACAACAGTAAACCGGCAATAGACAAACACAATCGCACTTGAAAGTGCAAAATTACTGGAGGGTACAAATTATGAAGAAGATCACAGCGTTATTGATAGCAATATTTGTAATTTCGTTTGCAGCTTCCTCTGGCATCGCAGCATCTAAGAAATTCACAATTGGCAACGACGCTATGGAAGACAGTGTTACTACGTTGATTTCAAGAAAACTTGCTGAGCTGATCGACAAAAAATCCAATGGCCAGATGAAAGCCGATGTTTTTGTCAATGCACAGCTCGGCAGCGATCCCGAGCTTGCTCAGAGCTGTCGCACAGGTGATGTTACGTTTATCGTGGGCACTACCGCTCCTCTTGTTAATTTTGTGCCCAAGCTCGCAATTTTTGACACACCTATAATGTTCAAAAATATTAAAGTAGCCCGCAAGGCAATGGATAAGATGTTGCCAGAAGTTGCCCCTTACTATGATGCCGCAGGTTATAAAATCCTTGGCTATGGCGACCAGGGATTCCGCGAAATGAGCACAAACAAGCCCGTTCACAAGTTCGGGGATTTTAAGGGCCAGAAGATCCGTACGATGGCTAACCCCAACCATATCGCATTCTGGCGCGCTCTTGGTGCAAACCCCGCGCCGCTGGCCATGTCCGAAGTCTATATATCTTTGCAGCAGGGAGCAATTGACGCGCAGGAGAATCCTTATGAAGTTATAGTAAGTTCCAAACTTTATGAGCAGCAGAAGTATGTCGTTAATACTAACCATATTTTCCATGCCATTGAAGTTGTTATGAGTAAAAAGGTATTTGACACGCTTTCCAAACCAGAACAGAAAATTGTGATCGAAGCAGGTAAGGAAGCAGCAGAATTTGGCCGTCAGCAGGCGGATAAGCGCAATGTCCAAAGGCTCAGCGTGCTGAAACAGAACAAATGCACGGTTCTTGATATTTCGCCGGAACTCAGAAAAGAAATGCTCAAGGCAGCGCAGCCTGTGTATCAATCTATTCGCAAGACGGTTGGCGAAGATTTATTTGACAAAATGCAGAACGCTATCAAGGAAGCCGAGAAGTAGCTTTAAAACTAACAAGGGCTGGCCTGGCGATGGTTGCCTATGGCCAGCTTTTCTTTATTAGATTATTAGATTGGAGTGATGAAAATGAAGCAGGTAACAGTTGGACAGATTGGAGCCGGTTTTATCACAAATCATCATAATATGGCGTATAAAGCTGTGTCAGGGATCAATATCCGTCTAAAGACAAACGCCGATATTTTGCTTGACAGGGCCAAAAACGTGGCAGGAAAGTATGGTTATGAACAGAGTTGCACGGATTATCACGAAATATTAAACGATCCGGAAATTGATGTGGTCGATATCTGCACAATTCCTTTCCTGCACAAGCAGATGGTGGAAGAAACGCTTGCATCTGGCAAATGTGTTATCTGCGAAAAGCCGCTCACAGGCTATTTTGGCAGGGAAGATGATCCCAAACCGATAGGCGATAAAGTATCCAAGGATAAAATGTATAAAGCCATCCTCGCAGAACTTGAGGAACTGGACAAGGCCATCAGCAAGTCAAATGGCATCTTTATGTACGCTGAAAATTATGTGTATTCGCCGAATATGCTGAAAGCTGCTGAAATTATTGCGGCGAAGAAAAGCAGAATACTGCTTATGCGCGGGGAAGAAAGTCTGCGCGGAAGCAGTTCTCCCCAGGCTGGCATGTGGGACAAGACAGGCGGCGGCTGCCTGATTCGCGGCGGCACACATCCACTGTCTGGCGTGCTCTGGCTCAAAAGCGTTGAAGCTGCTGCACGTGGTGCAGAGATTCCTGCAGTGAGCGTGACGGCTGACACAGGCCGTATCGTTCCAACTCTGACAGAAGAAGAACGCCGTCATCTGCTGATCAGGCCTCAGGATGTAGAGGATGTGGCCACTGTCACCATCACATTCGCGGATGGCACCAAGGCCCTGGTTCTTACTGGGGATGTCTGCCTAGGCGGTGTAAAAAACGAGATTGATGTTTATGCTAACGATGCTACGCTGCGCTGCCGTATTACACCCAACGACAATATGGAGACGTATCTGCTTGATGAAAACGGGCTTGATGATGTCTATTTGGCCGAAATGTTGCCAAATAAGCTTGGTTGGCAGAAACCTTTCATTTCAGAAGAGATCCAGAGAGGATATGCCGGCGAAATGCAGGATTTTATGGAATGTGTTGCCTTCAAACGTCAGCCGCGTTCCGGCTATCAGCTGGCCAGGGATACGATGAAGGTTCTTTACGGAGCTTACCTGTCAGCCGCAGAAGGCAGACGAATTACATTGCAGTGATGAGTGCTGAAGGAGGAGATTCTATATGAAATGTCTAAGATGGCTCGACGAACATTTTGAAGAAATGCTTCTTATGCTTCTGTTGCTGCTGATAAACATCGTGGTTATGTATTCTGTCATAATGCGTTATGTAATAGGCAGCGCGCTTTCCTGGGGCGAAGAGATCACACGCTATATGTTTGTCTGGTCCACTTTTCTCAGTATCAGCTTTTGTATCAAAAAAGGGAATCATATTCGCATAGATATGGTGATTCGCATGTTGTCACCGCGACTTGAATGGCTGGCAGAACTGCTGGTTGATATGATTCAGCTGGCTTTTTTTGGTTATATGCTTAGAGCTTCCCTGATTGCTACTGTTGATATTAAGGCCAGCATGCAGTCTAGCCCTGCGTTATTAATCCCAATGTGGCTTATTTACGGGTCCTCTGTAATTGGTTTTAGTCTTGGCATACTTCGCGGTGTCCAGCATCTTGTCAAAAGAATTGCAGCTCCGCTCAGAACAGCTGAAGAAAGGAAGTAAACAGAAATGTTGGGTGCAGTATTTGCAGTATTTGCGATTCTGATAATATTGAGCATTCCCATCGGTTTTGTCATGGGAATCTCCTCGATAGTCCCGGTACTTTTAAACCCTGCTTTCCCTGCTAAGGCAGCCTTTGTGGCACGACAAATGGTTGGCGGCGTCGATTCTACACCAATAATAGCGATTCCGTTGTTTGTCCTTTCCGGAATTATTATGGCCAAGGGCGGTGTGTCTGATAAGCTATTCAACATTTTTGCCTATTTCGTAGGAGATAAATTAGGTGGCATGCCCTGCGCCGTTGTCCTAACCTGCCTGTTCTACGGAGCAATTTCCGGCTCCGCGCCTGCTACTACTGCGGCTATTGGTTCAATGGCGATCCCCCTGATGGTAAAACTAGGGTACGATGAAGTGTTTACATCCGCCATCGTAGCCGTATCAGGAGGTCTGGGGGTTATTATTCCTCCCAGCATACCATTTATCCTCTTTGGCCTTTCCTCCGGTGTTTCTGTTGGCGCGCTATTTATTTCCGGAATAATCCCGGGTTTCTTGATTGGGTTCTGTCTCATGGTTTATGCTGTGATTTATTGTAAGAAGCATGGACAGGATCAGGCGAAGCTTGACGAATATTGCCGACAGCTCCGGAATAATGGGTTCTTCAATGTTTTCAAAAACAGTTTTTGGGCCTTGCTAACTCCAGTGGTCATTCTTGGTGGAATTTACGGAGGCATAGTCACCCCTACCGAGGCAGCCTGTATATCTGTTTTTTACTCGATCATCGTTTGCTGTTTCATTTATAAGACAATGGATTTCAAAGGTGTTGTGGCGACTTTCTCAGAAGCTGCCAGGAATTATGCCCCTCTGCTCTTCATACTTGCCGCGGCGCTCGCTTTTGGTCGTGTCCTGACAATGATGCAGGCCCCGCAAATTATTGCGCAGGCAATCATGAGCATCGTTAGTACGAAGATTGGCGTCCTGATAGTAATCAACATATTCCTGGTTCTTGTTGGAATGGTTATGGATACGGGTCCCGCCATCCTGATCCTGACTCCGATTCTGTTCCCACTTGTTACGTCAGTAGGCGTTAACCCTGTGCACTTCGGCGTTATCATGATAGTCAACCTGGCGATTGGCTTTGTCACGCCGCCGATGGGCATTAACCTTTTCGTAGCCAGTTCGCTGACCAGTATTCCGGTTGTAACGATTGCAAAAAAAGCTCTTCCGCTTATTTTTGCATTCTCAATTGCCTTGGTGCTTATCACATTTATCCCGTGGATAAGCACATGCCTGGTTAATCTGTAGGGAAATATTGCAAGACTGTGTGAGAACTAAAAATCTATGTCTCAGATCTGTGTTGTTCCAGGTTTTCACACAGTCTCATAATAAGCAAATTGCAAGTACAGTGAAAAGTAAGATGAAAGATGTCAGATCATCAATGAGCTAAGAGACAAGAGTTGCAGATGCAACGCAGTACAGCAAAGAGCATCTACATATTGGCAAAAGTCCTATGAGTTAAAGCACCTTAATAATTTACTAATTGTGTTGTTTATAGTTTAGCAATCTGGGCCAGGATAAATTGCAACTGCGTTATAATCTGACTGCGCCGTTTGATTGGTGGGCAGGGAGGAAGCTATGGAATTTGGGTGCTGCGTCAATCTTTTACCGCACGATCCTGCCTGGGGCGGACTGGAATATACTGCTGAACTGAAGAAACTGGGTTACGACTACGTCGAATATCCTTTGAAGGAACTAGCGGCGATGGACGGGCAGCGTTTCGCTGAATTCCTGCGGATTGTGCGTGAGACCGGTCTGCCTTGCCGTTCCTGCAACGACCTGCTGCCGCCGAGTTTCCAGCTGGTCGGATCGCAGGTGACGCCCGTGGAAGAGGTAAGAACGTATCTTGAAAACGCTCTGCCCCGCGCTTCGCAGTTGGGAGCTTCATACGTAGTGTTCGGCAGTCCCTGGTCGCGGAAATGCCCAGAAGGTTTTCCGCTTCAGGAGTCAGAGAAACAGATTATAGGCTTCTTGCGCTGCGCGGCAGATATCGCTGCACGATTCGGCCTTGTTGTAGCCGTCGAGCACAATAACCATATGGAGACGAACACTCTTAACCATTACGCGGATGTCGTGAGGATCGCAAAACTCACTGCCCGTCCAAATGTGGGTGCGCTCTGCGACTACTACCACTTACGGATGGAAAATGACTCGCCGCAGGTTGTGCTAGCAGCAGCGCCGGTCCATACCCACTTCTCGCAGAAGGAAGAGCGGGCGTATATGACTGATTTGGCCAGAGAACCGCAGCTGCCCGAATACGCTGCCGTTCTGCGCAGGCTTGGCTATCACGGAGGCATCAGCGTGGAATCGCGCGTAAAAAGCAAGGATTGCTGGCTGACCGGAGCCAGAACAGTTCTGGCGCTTCTGCGTTCCGTATTTTCGCAGAAGGCCTAAATGCCGGCGCAACAATAAATCTTCTCCTCCATAACAGAGCGAGGGTCTTCCGGCTGAGCGGAAGGCCCTCGCTGTATCATGCGTTGATATCTACTTTACCTTGTCGTTTGCCGCTATCTTTTTCATTACCTTGTCTGCATCAAACGGCTCTTCGCCGCCGTCAAACGTGCAGCCGTTCCCGCAGATTATGCAGGGGACGCCGAGGCGCTTGTTCGTCTTGAGGTAATCATAATTGGGCAGGGAGTCGCGGAGCACCACATAGTTCCAGATATTTTTAAGCACGCTGAAACACTTGTAATCCACTTCGATGCCTTTCTCTTTGCAGAGGGCTAGGATCTTGACTGTCTTCGGACACTGGTCGCTACCATATATCGTTATCATTTTAAAGCCTCCGTTTTGATGGGAAAATATCGCTTGAATTTAATATGGTATATCTTAACATAGTTGGTATTTTTTACAAGGGTAAATGTGCAACTCGCGGCTTTGTATAGTAGAATATAACAAAACATGCGGGGAGATGCTTGCTTATCATGGCCGAAGAAAAAAAAGACCAGAACCTGTCCACGGTCATCTACGAGGCTATCAAGGAAAAAATCATCAAGGGCGAGTACACGCCTGGCACGTTGCTGATGGAGCGTTCTCTGGCCGACGAGTTCCAGGTGAGCCGCACGCCGGTGCGTGAAGCCCTCAAGCGGCTCTCGCAGGAGGGCTGGCTGCTCTGGGAGGAACGCCGCCGCGCCGTGGTGTCGGAGATAGGCGAATCGGACGTGATGGAGCTCTTTACGCTGCGCGAGATGATCGAGCCTTTCGCGATCAAAAAGATCATCTCCGAAGGACAGCCGCAGGTGCTGGCCGGGCTGCTGGTGCCGATCACGAACGATATGGAAAAGTACAAGGGTTCGCCAACGGAGTTCATGAAAAAAGACATGGATTTCCACACGGCTATCATAGAACAGCTGCATCTCACCAAGCTGATGCCGCTCTGGGCCAAGCTTAACGATGATATGATGAGGCTCGACGTGCAGACGATCTACCCAAAGCGCAACCCGGACAAGATCATCGCCGAGCATAAGAAGCTTATAGACGCCTTCTGGAACGGCAAACTTGACTCTGCGCTCGAATGCAGCGCCGAACATCGTTTGCAGATACTCAAGGTCTACCTTGCCAAACATCGGGATAAGAAATAACGCCAGACTGCGGCGCGCTTCGGCGGTGACGCATGAGAAAGCTGCATGAATCATGAAGCCTGGAGGCGATAACATGTTTGCAGAAATGAGAAGGCAGGACAGAAAATTGACGCGGGAAGAGGCCGAGACTATTCTGCGCGATGGTCAGTACGGAATCCTCTCGACGACGGGAGAAGACGGCTATCCGTACGGAGTGCCGGTCAGCTATGCTTACGAGAACGGCAAAATCTACTTTCACGGCACCTGCGATGGCGGCCTTAAAACGAGAAATCTGCAATTCAATCCAAAGGCCTGTTTTACGGTCGTAGGCAGGACGGAAGTGCTGCCCAGCCAGTTCGGCACCAAATACGAGAGCGCTGTCGCTTTCGGCGCCGTCAAACCGGCCGCCGACAAGAAGGAAGCGCTTATGTCGCTGATTCGCAAATACTGCGCAGACGACCTTGAGAGCGGCGAAAAGTATGTGAATGCGGCTGAGGACAAGACGGCCGTCTGGGAGTTTGAGATCGAACATCTTACGGGCAAGGCAAGGAAGAAATAGCGTAGAAGATTTATATAATTTGCAGGATATTGTCTGTCATAAAGTATTATATGAGCTTTGAATCAATTGCTCATTACCAATGTGGTAATACAGATTAAGAATTGTTGTTTCCTTTGTTGAATATTAATGTTTCTTATCGTTTTCCATGCTTGAATTTTTACGACGTATAGCCTGATATTTTAGTCGTTATATGTGATGCTAAGGTCTGGATGATTATTGTGGTTCTTTGTACTTTGCAGTCCATTGGCCACAGAGTTTTGCATTAATTAACGCTTTCCTATGTCCTTAGATTATGTCTACACGAGATTTGTGATATAATCATAGCATCTTTCCAAGAGAGGTCGAACATGGACAACTGGCAGCACAGACACGATATTTCTGACTCTGCGTGGGCTTTGCTCGAACCACATTTGCCGGGACAGAAGGGCCAATGGGGCGGCGTCGCTTTTGATAATCGCAGATTCATCAACGCGGTCTTCTGGATACTGCGTACTGGTGCTCCTTGGCGTGATCTTCCTACATCATACGGCAAATGGGGCACAGTCCATCAGCGCTTCAGGAGATGGCGGGACAAGGGTATCTGGGAAAAGATGCTTGAGATCCTTATTGATGACCCGGATTATGAGTGGCTTATGATAGACGCAAGTCATTGCAAGGTTCATCCTCATGCTGCTGGGGCAAAAGGCGGCAATCAGGATATGAGCCGCACAAAAGGGGGCTCAACACAAAGATTCACCTTGCCGTGGATTCGTTTGGTATGCCGGTCAGAATACTTATCACAGAAGGCACCAGAGCTGATTGCAAAGAGGCTATCAATCTTATCCGGGGAATAAAAGCCACGGCACTGCTGGCGGATAGAGGCTACGACACCAAGGAAATAATTGATTACGTCAAGGGACACGGCATGGAAGTGGTTATTCCACCGAAGTGCAACCGCAAAGAGCAAAGAGATTACGATAAATATTTGTACAAGCTGCGTCATATGATAGAGAACACATTTCTGGATTTAAAAAGATGGAGAGGCATAGCCACAAGATATGCCAAAAACTTAGCTTCATCCCTTGCTGCGGTTCAAATACGCTGCATTGCGATATGGTTAAAGATTTTAACATAATCTTGTGTAGACACTGTCTAGAACGTGGCTATCGAACCCAAGGCGGCGTTATTCCAATATCAAGAGTGCACTAAATTGGGATTTAGCGGAGTGTTCCCTATCCGTCGGGCCCGAATGACTCCATCGGGCCCCAGGTGGCGTTGCAGTTACAGTGCGAACCAACGACGCTGGGTCCCCGATAGGTTCATTCGGGGACGACAAAATAGAGGATTACAAATCCTTATTTAGCGCAATAGATATAGGATTGGAATTACGCTATTTTGTGTTTCGTATATTCAGAACCTCAAGAACAAGATCAGGACTTGAACCAAAGCCGCTGGGCCCTCGACAGAAACATTCGAGGGAGACGATTTAAATCAAAACCGATCATAGCCAAAGCACGGCACATGCCTACCGCAGCGCCCTGCGCCTCAAACCGCAGTTGGGCCAGCGCACCGCTCTCACCGGCTTGAAGCGTAGCGCGAAGGTGTTTTTTTCGCAGACCGAATCATTTAACGGATGCGACAAAAAACGCCTTCGCGCCTAGCGCCGCGACCCGTCACAAACGACGATCCACACAGCCTTTGACATTATTTTTGCTCTTTGTTTTGGTTTGGTTTTGTTTGGTTTGCTCTCAGGTTTATTTTAAATTTTTAGGTTTAGTTTTGAGTCTGTTTTTCCTGGTAAAGAACCGCGTCCTAGCCCCAGGGCCAGGAGATCCTTCTGCCGTCCTCGCCTTTGATGGCTTTTCTTATTTCGTCGAAAGTCGGCTCTTCGAGGTACATTTTGGTGCAGTGGGCTCTCGAAAATCCGCTCAGCATGTGCGAATCGGAGGAACGGATGAAAGCGCGGCCCGGATATTTTTCACGCCATTCGTTGGCCTCTTCCGAAGTGGCGCGCCAGGAGAGCTCAAAGGCGTCGGCCGGATAGTCCAGCGGCATGGGGCCCAGCGCTGCCGGATATGAAAAGGCGGGGCGGTCCACATGGGCTAAGATGGCGAGGCCGCCCATCTCCTGCGTCTTGGCCACGACCTGGTCCACTTCCCAGCCCGCGCCCTGGATCAGCAGGATCGGCTCCTCCCTCACGATATCGTTGTGGGCGTCTATCACCAGCTGGTAGCCGAAATGGTCGACGTCGTTCTGGATGGGGCGGATCTTTTGCCAGAGCCAGTTTTTATAGGCAAGCACCCGGTCGTATTCGGGGAAAACACAGAGAACGTGAATATCTTCCGCGCTCTGGGTCTCGATGCAGGGAAGCACCACTGGATTTCCGGCCGCGGCCTCATGGATGCCGGGCCAGTTTTCGCAGGCGTTATGGTCGGAGATGCCGAGTATATCGACACCGGCTTCCCTGGTGGCCGCGACAATGTCGGGCGCGCCCATTTCGAGCTCGCCGCAGGGCGAAAGCGCCGTGTGCGAATGGAGATCGACCCAGAACGGGCGCGGCAAAACTTACTCCCCTAGGCCCAGCGTCGCCAGGATCGCGCAGGTCTGAAAAATGGTGGTCTTGACCGTAACGAGGCAGAGGTTCTCTTTTTTGCAGCGCTCGACGAGGTCGTCCGGCGCTTTGCGGCCGGCCGCGATGATGATGAGCGGCAGGTCCTTGAGCACGGCCACGGCGGCAGCGTTAAGATGGGCCTGGATGGTGATCCAGGCGGCGCCCTCCGGCGCGTTGCCCATTACAAAGCTCAGCAGATCTCCCGCTGTGGCTTTGGTGATCTCTCTTTCAGCGTCCCCCTCCACGTAAACTTCCGCGCCGAGGGTCTTGCAGATCTCAGAAATTTTCATTGCTGGTGCAGCGCCGCCTTTCTCTTGAGCGTATGTGGCTGTGATTCGGAGAGCACCACGATCTTGTTGGCCATCGTGGCGATGCTCTCCCTGAGTTTAAAGATGCAGTCCGTGGGCGAACCGTGGCCGCGCACGATCTCTTCGGCCATTGCCTGGCAGGACGGACGTCCGCAGGAACCGCAGTCAATGTGCGGCAGACCCGCGTAGACTTCCTTGAGCTGCTGCAGCTTGGCCATGGCTTCGGCCACGTTGTCGGACAGAGGCAGGCTCGGGCGGGCTTCCAGCTGCTTCGAATGGGGCCAGAAATCCATGGCGAAAAGTTCTTCCGCGCGCGCCAGTTCTTTGGGCGTAACCGTCCAGTTCGTATCTGTATTTTCGATGTTCTTGAGGCGCAGGTTCGCGAGGAAGCGGGAGTCGGCCGTACCGACGCCGCCCACGCAGCCTGTGTCGCAGATGCGGCATTCGATGAAGTCGACGCCGCGCAGACGTCCCAGCTCCAGCTCCTGAAGCACGTCGAGCGTGTTTCTCATGCCAGAGACTGATAGGATTGTGAGCTGTTTGTCCGCGAAAGCCTGCACGTGGCGTGATTCTCCGCCACGGCGGGCCCAGGCGACCCAGCGGTTGTTGCGCGTCTTGACCGGCGCGTCGGCCGCAACCACGATCTCTCCGGCCGCCATGATGCTGCGCGCTACCTTGCGCACCGTGACGCCGTAGTCGATCGGCGAGCTTTCGCGGCCCTGGGGCTCGTGCACCATTGTGATCTTGGCGGGACAGGGAGCCAGCAGCGTGATGGGCGCGGAAGAACCGGTCCTCATGCGCCAGAGGTCGGCCGCCATTTCAAGCGGCGTGCTGACCGGCACGATCCTCGGCAGCACCTCCGGGAATTTGGACTGGATGAGCCTCAGCACCGCCGGACAGTAGCAGGAGATCAGAGGCAGCGACTGCCTGGCCGAACGGGCGATGAGCCTGGCGGACGCGTAGGCGGAAAGATCATAGGCGTCCTCCACCTCGTCGACAAGCACGTTCATGTCCTGCTGGGAGAGCACGTCCTCCAGCACCTCGGGCCTGCCGTAGTGGCTGAACTGGGAGAAAAATACCGGATCGGCCAGCACGGCGGCGCGCGAAGACTCCCTGATCTTGTTCCAGTCGTCCTCGTCGATGCCAAGAGCTTTGCGGCTGCAGGAACGCATGCACTCGCCGCAGTCGATGCAGAGCTCGGCTATGATGTTGATCTCTCCGTCGATGATGCGGATGGCCTCGGTCGGACATACCCTGATACAGTTTACGCAGCCCTGACAGGCCTCGCGCGAAATCTTGATGCTGTGTCTCACAGGCTCTCTCTCCCTTCCGCCTCGGCGCGCTAAAACGCGGCAGTGACGGCAGAAATTATGCTTTTATTTGTTGAAGTGGATCGTGGATTTGATCGTGGTTCCCTTGCCAACTTCGGTCTTAAGCTCAAATTCGTCGCTGTTCTTCTTGATGTTAGGCAAACCCATGCCGGCGCCGAAACCCATCTCGCGCGCGGCGTCCGACGCGGTGGTGTAACCTTCGGTCATGGCTTTTCCCACATCGGGGATACCGGGACCTTCGTCGATCGCGTAGAGTTCGACGTGGTCCTCATATATGACAGCCTTCAGCGTTCCTCCGCCAGCGTGTATCACGAGGTTCATTTCTGCCTCATAGGTCACTACCGCTGCACGGCGGCAGATATCGGAACTCAGGCCCAGCATTTTGAGGGTATTTTTTATATTGTTGGACGCCGCTCCGGCGTCCATGTAGTCGTTCCCCTCAATCCTGTATTCCTGACAGACAGGGGCGCTCAAGGCGCTACGCTCCCTGTTTCGGACAATAACTCGGCTTCAGCCCAGTAGCGTAAAGTTTACCACAGACCTCATACAGACTGTACTTGGTAAGAAGGATGGGGATGCCGTTGGCCTTGGCGAGGTTAAGCGTCTCCTCAAGCGGGATCTTGCCGCGCACGAAGATGACTGCAGGAATATCCAGCATCTGCGCCGTTCTGACTATCTGTACATTCGTAAGGCCCGTGAGCAGCAGCGAGCCAGGCGAACAAAAGGCCAGCACGTCGCTCATGAGGTCGCAGGCGTAAGCGTTGGGAACGTTGATCTCACCGAGCTTTTCACCGCCGCACAGCGTCTCGGCGTTGATCAGATCGGCTATTTCTCGAAGATTCATTGTACATCGTCCTCCCGGATAATATTGTATTTCCGTGACGCACATAATGTTACAACGTTTGTGCAAAAAATAACAGACTCATAACGCAATCAAATATATTTCCTGCCGGCTTATTCGTCAACAGAAAAAACAATGGCGCGGACGTGTTATCATCTTCATTATTTCACATAATGATATATAATTCTTTCACGAAGCGAAGAAAGGGAGTTTGCCGTCATGATGACCAACAGAGCGAGCGTGCTGTCCAAAACAAAGATCGTGGACCTTACCAGGACGGTCTGCGCCTCAATGCCGATGTTTCCCGGTTCGGAAAAACCAAAGCTCGCCGCCATCGCCTCCTGCAGCAAAGACGGTTTCAGCGAGACGCTTCTGACGCTCTCCTCCCACACCGGTACTCACATGGACGCGCCGGCCCACGTTTTCGCCGGCCGCGCCACGCTCGACGCGCTGCCGGCTGCCATGTTTACGGGCAGGGCGCTGGTGATAGACTGCTCTGATCTTAAAGAGGGCTCGCGCGTTACGATGGAGCATGTGGCGCGCAAAGGACATCTGGCTGAAAAAGCGGACTTCCTGCTCTTCCGCACCGGCTGGGACAAGCGCTGGGGCAAAAAAAGCTATTTCGGCGACTACCCCTGCATTGACGAGGAAGTGGCCGATTTCGTATCCGCCAGCCGCAAAAAGGGGCTCGGCATCGACGTGATGGGAGTGGACCCCATCTCAGACGAAAACCTTACGATACACAAACGGCTCTTCAGAGAAAGGGACCTGGTCGTCATCGAGAACCTCTGCAATCTGGACGAGATCGACGTGGGGCTGGTGACTATCTGCGCGCTGCCGCTGAAATTCAAAAACTCCGACGGAGCGCCGGCGCGCGTGATCGCGATCCTGGACCGTTAGCCGCCCGTCAAAACGCAAATCAGTCCGGCTCTGTTTCTGTGCAAAGCGGGCTGTGATCGCGGTTCCCTGTATTATCTGAAAATTATGAGAAACTTTTGACGGCGCAAACCATTTGCCGCCGCGTCCGTCCATCTTCGGGTCCCGCTATGAACATTTCCGGCCGGCTCCTTTGCGAACTTCAGAATGCGGCTAATGCTGTACGAGGCCTTTTTCGCGGTCCCTGGCCATATAGCGAAGCAATGATTCATGTTCTCTCGTGCGCACCACGAAGAGCCCTATCGTCCTTGCGATCACCTTCATGGCATCCTTTTCCTCGGACGTAAAGAGATGCTTCTGGCCGAAATATTCAAACGTGACCACGGCCCTGCGCTTTTCGCCTTCCACAATATAGCCGAAAATGGCGGAGGACACTCCTCTGTCCTTTAACGTGTCGTTCTCCAGGAATTTAGCCCGTCCGTTCTGCACGTCCTCGCAAACGATCATATCGTCTTCGTTGAGCTGTTCCCTGACCGTCTGCCAGGGACCTGCCTGTATGAGCTTCAGCGCCTCCTCGTCGGATTTCACGCCCTCGCCGAGCCACTCGTAGAGGCATTTAAGCGTCAGCTGATCGTCCGAAAAGACCGAGACGTCGATGCGGCCGATGCCGAACGCCTTGCCGACAAAGTCCAGCAGCACAGGCACCGCCTTGTCCGTGTTGTCGTATTCGTAAAAAATTTTGAGCATATAATCAGCGATGTTCTCACGGAAATTTTTCTGCGGCTTATCCGCCCGGATCTCCCGCCTGGGGCCGGGAACGTCGAGGCGGCCGGTTTCGCTCCTGTCGCGGATGGCCCCGTAGAACTCGGCGCCGTTCTTGCCGTGCTTCTTCATATAATAGAGGGCTTTGTCAGCGTTCGCCACCAGTTCTGCATAGGTATTGCCGTCCTCCGGGAAGAAGGCGGCGCCAAGGCTGGCCGAAATGTCGCAGACAATCTCGTTCCTGTGGTAGGAGCGCTTCACGGACGCAAGCAACTTTTCTGCCTTGGCGGAAACAATGTTCCTGTCAGGATTATTAGCCATATAGACGAGGAACTCGTCGCCGCCGATGCGGCCCACCACGTCGCTGTCGCGGAAGATACCCTTCAGCGTGTGGGCGATCTCGCTCAGCGCCGCGTCTCCGTAAAGATGTCCCAGCGTGTCGTTGACGTTCTTGAAATTGTCGATGTCAATGATGAACAGAGCACCGCCCGTTTCAGGCGCGGAGAGATGCAGAGAGACCATCTCCTCCGTCACGGCCTTGTTGTAAAGCTTTGTGAGCGGATCTTTTTTGGCAGAATCCTCAATGCACTGCATGCGCAGCTTTTCTTCATTGATATTGGCGATCACGCCCAGAACCTTGACGATCTCGCCGGCTTCGTTCTTGATCGCCGTAAACGAGTTGCGGTACCAGACATATCTGTCGTTCTTGTCCAGCAAGCGCACGTCGCAGACTGCGCGGCCGCTGCCGTTCTTGATCTCCCTGATGGCGGCGCGGGCTTTCTCCACATCGTCGGGATGTATTTTTTTGAGCTCGAAAATAGATTCTGGAAAATTGTCGTAGATGGGCGCGTTGCCGAAAATATTTACAAGCTGCGAAGCGCGCGAAAGCCTGCGGTCGGACGCGTTCCACTCGTAGACGACATCCTGCGTGAGCCTCATGGCAGTCTCGTACTGCACGCTCTGCATGGAAAGAGCCGCGTTGGCCGCTGAAAGGGCCTTCACCCGGCGCCACAGCGTCATAATGACGCCGGCAGCCAGCAGCGCCGCCAGGATCAGCATTATCATTGGGATCTGAGCACCTTCGGCAGACATAGGACCCCTTCTCTCAAAAAAACAGATTAGCGGCCGCGCGATTCGCTGCAAACCGCCCTGCTGCCGCTGCTTTAGCCATTATACATTCAATAACTGATCTGGAACGGTCCAGCTGCGTGAAACATCAGATCGCGGAAGCAGCGTCGTTCATGCCGCCGTTTCAGTACCTGTCCATGTTTATAAATCCGGGAAGCAGATAAAATACGCTGTGCCGCGCCTGTTTTCTTAGGGTATGATCCGCGGGAAGGCAACAGCGACGCTCCAACTTATTAAAATCTGCCGAAGGACTGGAAGCGCAAGGTCCCGTTTTGCAAAGGCGCTGCGCGCCGTTTTAACAAACATACTGCTGGTCGCCTGCGTGCTCTCGCAGCTCGGCGTCAAGGCCCGACGCGGCCTCCGTGCCCATCATCGCCATGTCGGCCGACGCCTTTGAAGAAGACTTCCGCCGCACGAAGGAAATCGGCATGAACGGCTGCGTCACCAAGCCGGTGAATCCGTCCCAACTGCGACAGGTCCTGCTCGACAACATCATACGCTGACGCGGCAAACGGCAACAGACCGCATCGTTCCGCCGCTGCTTTGATCGGCTTTCTGTCAAACGAGCACGGGCCTGACGCGCGGCGGGAACAAGATTTGCAGGCTGCTTGTTGACGGCGGACGGACATCTGATATAATCCAGCAAAATCTACCTTTATTCAGCGCAGGCAAGGACGGTGGTTTTTGTATGGACGGCAAACAGACTGCCAAGGTCTTCGTCCGCGACGATCAGTCGTTCCACGAGGTTTTTGTCACAGACGACGGCAAACCTCCGATACCGCCGGAACTGAAGGCCAAATGGCAAAACACTATCGATCTGATGACGCAGATGCTGGCCGTATCTGCGGGTTTGGTTATGCGCATCGGTCCGCATGAGATGAGGGTATTTATTAAAAGCAGCAACGCCGGCAACCCCTATAAGGAGGACGAAAGCTGCCCTCTGGGGCTGGGGCTGTACTGCGAAAATGTGATCGGCTCCGACCGGGTCCTCTTTGTCGAAAACGCCGAACAGGACTGCAAATGGTGTCACAATCCGGATATACGGTCTGGGCTGTCGAACTATTACGGCAGACCTCTGCACTGGCCTGACGGCTCTTTTTTCGGCACCATCTGCGTGCTCGACGGCCACAGGATGCAGAAGGTGGAACAATATTCCCAGATGATACACGAATTCGGCACCGCCATGGAGAAAGACCTGGAGATGCTCTGCATCCTGCGCGGCGCCGAGAAAAAAGCGCAGATAGCCGAGTCGGACCTGCAGCGCAGCCAGCGGCTCTACGCGGAGGCGGTCAACAAGGCGCGCCTGCTGGTGTGGGAGTACGACCCGCCAAGCCGCCGCATCAAGCTTATGGACGACGGCTATACGAAAAATGTCTGCGCGCAGCTCGGCGTGCCAATGACCAGCGAGGGTCCGGAGACATACGCCTGCTTCGTCGAAGAGCAGGACAGGGAAGCTTTCCTCAGGATGTTCAGCGACATGGACGGCGGCGCCGCCAGCGCCGAATGCGAATGCCGCGTCTGTCTGGGAGACCCGCCCCGGCGGCATTATGAACATCTGAGCTGCACGGCCGTGCGGGACGGAAACGGCAGGCCTTTCTCCGTGCACGGACTCGGCCAGGAGGTCACGGCCCGCAGGCTGGAAGAGACCAGGCTCCGCGAAGCTTTTTCCGCCCCTAATTCGCTGGGCTCCTTCAGGCACAACCTTACCAAAAACCTGACCAGCGGCGGCCAGAGCCGTTTCCCGAGCGTGCTCCGGCAGCAGCGCGCAGGCACTGTGGACGGCTACATTCAGACGCTCGCAGAGACAATGGAGGGAGACGAGGTCCGCGCAGCCTTTTTGGCTGATTTTACGCGCGAAAAGCTGCTGCAGGCCTTCTGGGAGGGCAAGACCCAACTCTCTTTCGACTATCCTGTCAGACATCCCGACAAAAAACTGATCTGGGTCCGGGGAATCCTCAATATGTTCCAGAACGACGCAACCGGCGATATCGAAGCCGTCACCCACGCGTTTGATATCACGGAGGAAAAGACCTACGAGCTGATCACGCAGCTCATCACGAAAAACGAATTTGAATATATCGGTCTGATCTACGCTGAGACCGGCGAATTCGAATTTCTGACAAAATCCGCCGAGATCCTCTATCCGGGGGAGCACCGTAAAACCAGCTATGAACAGTGCTGCGACTATGTGGGGAGAAACTTCGTCGACGAGGAAGAAGCTGCCCACTTCAAAGAGATCACCTCGCTGGCGAACATCACGGCAAAGCTCATGGAAAAGAACCGCTACACAGCCTCCTACAAACGCACGGAGCAGGACGGGCGCGTGCTTTACAAACAGCTCAACTACAATTGGCTCGACAAGGCCTCCGGTTCCATCCTCGTAGTGCGTTCCGACGTGACGGCCAGCTTCGAGCACAACCTGCGGCAGCTGCGGCAGATCGAGGAGGCGAGGCTCAAAGCAGACCGTGCCAACGAGGCAAAGTCCGTCTTCCTATCCGGCATGAGCCATGACCTGAGGACACCGCTCAACGGCATCATCGGTTTTACGAACGTCGCGCTGAAGGAATCCGACGCGGACAAAAAACAGGATTACCTCGGCAAGATCAAGTCATCCAGCGAGCTGTTGCTGGATCTCGTCAACGACACGCTCGAGCTCTCTCGCATCGAAAGCGGCAAATTCGCACTGGAACCAGAGGCTGTGAGCTGCAGAGAGCTTGCCGACACAGTCATTACGGCGCTGCGCCCATCGGCCGAACTCAAAGGACTGCGGCTGGAGGCCAATGTCTCGCAGTTTCCTGACACCGTCATCTGGGTGGACAAGCTCAAGCTGCAAAAGCTCTTTCTGAACCTGCTCTCCAACGCCATCAAATACACGCCGGCCGGCGGCACGGTCATAGCGTCCGTCTCCCGGCTCGTCCCCCCGCAAAACGGCTGTACTTATCGTCTGACCATCGAGGACACCGGCATCGGCATGTCTCAGGAATTTCTGGCCCATCTTTACGAACCCTTCTCGCAGGAGCGCCGCCCCGAAGCTTCGAGCGTGGTAGGCACCGGACTGGGACTTGCGATCGTGAAGAAAATAGTCGTTCTCATGGGCGGCTCCATCAGCGTAAAAAGCGAGCCGGGCCGCGGCACCAGGTTCGACGTGGAGCTGCCTGTCAAACAAGCCGCAAATGCTGAAAGCGGTGCGGCCAGGGCGCAGGACGCGGAGGCTTCCCTTGACGGCAAAAGGGTGCTGCTGGCCGAGGACAACGAAATGAACACGGAGATCGCCCTGATCCTGCTCAAAGAAAACGGCGTCGAGGCTGATTGCGCCAGCAACGGCAAAGAGGCCCTGGAAAAATTTGAATCTTCCGAACCGAACAGCTACGACGCTATCTTAATGGACATCAGGATGCCGGTCATGAACGGCTACGAAGCAACGCAGAAAATCAGGGCCCTGTCAAGGCCCGACGCGGCCTCCGTGCCCATCATCGCTATGTCGGCCGACGCCTTTGAAGAAGACTTCCGCCGCGCGAAGGAAATCGGCATGAACGGCTACGTCACCAAGCCCATCGACCCAGGCAAGCTGTTCGAGACGCTGCGGCAGCTGATCAGATAAATATCTGCCAGCCGGGAACCGCACAGCAAACTGCGTCGGTTCCGGCTGGCAGACGTTTTTGTCCTCGCGCTATGCACCAGCCCGCAACAGGTCAATGGTCAGGCGCAGAAATTATCAGGCAGACAGCCTTTATTTTTCAAAAAGGAGCCGGTAGAGCGTTCCGTACATCAGATCCGGGTCGATCGGCTTGGCCAGGTGGGCGTTCATGCCGGCCGCTTTGCTCTTTTCCACGTCTTCGTCGAAGGCGTTGGCAGTCATGGCGACGATGGGGATCGTCTTCGCGTCTTCCTTGTTCCAGTGGCGGATGTTGCGGCACGCCTGCAGACCGTCCATGAGCGGCATGCGGATATCCATGAGAATGGCGCTGTAATATCCCGTCCGTTTCTGCGTGTACATCTCCATCGCCTGCAGCCCGTTGGCGGCTGTGTCCACTTCAAAATGTCTGCTCTCCAGCAGTGTTTTGGCGATCTCAGCGTTGAGCTGGTTATCTTCGGCCAGCAGCACCCTTTTGCCGGTAAAATCAAATTCGAAGCCGGACGGCTTCCCGCCTTCGACCTGCTCGCCCCTGGCCTTCTGGAACGCCGACACCAGCGTTGTCTTCAGCAAAGGTTTGGAGACCAGCAGGTTAGCGCCGGCCGCTTTCGCCTCCGCTTCGATGGATTCCCAGTCGTAGGCCGTAATGATGATAATCGTCACTTCCGGGCCCACGATCTTCCTTATCTGGCGCGTGGTTTCGATACCGTCCATATCCGGCATCTTCCAGTCGATCAGGATGTAGTCGTAGAACTTTTGGGCCGCCGAATTCGCCGTAACCTTTTCCACGGCTTCGCGTCCGGTCGTCACCCATTCGCCGACCATGCCGATATCCTTGAGGATGTTGTCCGCCTGTTCAC